>ENA-OWPA01000174-OWPA01000174.1-bioreactor-metagenome-genome-assembly--contig:-NODE-174-length-118806-cov-12.464773_pt1 | contig 118806 bp, 107 predicted proteins | sample MGYA00238139_ERZ651803 | MGnify/ENA primary metagenome ERZ651803 (study PRJEB26909, sample SAMN07631231) | bioreactor metagenome | isolation source: Switchgrass digestor | place: USA: Dartmouth... | reverse complement strand
CTGAGGATGACTTTGACGCGTTGTATGTGGTTCTTGCAGATTCAGATAATATGAAGCATTATCCATATACCTTTGACGAGGATAGAGTCAGAGAATGGATAAGAAAAAATATTGAAAGATATAAGGTCTTCGGCTTCGGATTATGGGCAGTGGTTTTGAAACAAACCGGCGAAGTCATCGGGGATTGCGGCCTTACGATGCAGATAATTAAGGGACAGATAAAGCCAGAAATAGGATATCATATTCGAAAGGATTGCCAGGGAAGAGGATACGCAAGTGAGGCTGCAAGAGCAGTCAGAGACTGGACTTTTATGAATACACCTTTTAATATCATTTATTCCTATATGAAGTATACGAATGTTCCATCATACAGAACAGCAATGGCTTATGGATGCCATCCGGTTGATGAGTTTAAAGATGAAAATGACGAAATAATCAAAGTATATGCAATCAGCCGTGATGAGTGGAAACAGTTGAAAAATGAGGAGACTTACAATGATTGACATAGAATCATGGATGGAGAGCTATATAAAACTGCTTAAAGAGACGTTTGGCGAACGTATTTATTTTATAGGCCTGCAGGGAAGTTACGGAAGAGGTGAAGCAACTGAATCAAGCGATATTGACGTAGTAGTGATATTGGATAAACTGACGGCAGATGATATAAAAACATATAATGATATGATAAATGCCCTTCCTGACCGGGAATTAATCTGCGGATTTCTTTCAGGAAAAGATGAGCTGATAAACTGGGAACCTTCAGATTTGTTTCAGTTCTATTATGATACCACGCCGCTTAAAGGTACTCTTGATGGATTGCTTACAAAAATCGATAATGCAGCAGTTGAGCGTGCCATTAAAATAGGTGCCTGCAACATATATCACGGATGTGTGCACAATATGCTGCATGAAAAAAGCGATGATATATTGCGTGGGCTATATAAGTCGGCATCTTTTGTTGTACAGGCTATTGTATTTAAGAATACCGGCAGATATATCAAGCACCTGAATGAGTTGCTTGAAGCGGCAGACAATGACGAAAAAGAGATCCTTAATGGCTTTATTGCTCTTAAAAACGGTGCTGCAGTGGAATTTGATACAATGTCGGAACGTTTGTTTAATTGGGTAAAAAATATCATAGTGCTAAAATAAAGGTATAAAAAACTGTCATCAGGATTGTCCAGATTTATTTTAACTGTTTCGTTGCATGAATTGCATGGAGTGAAAAAGATGATTGTAAGTTTGATAATGGCTTTGCTGTTTCTCGTATTGAGCATTGTTTTGTTTTATGGCAAAGGACAATGGCTCATTGCCGGTTTTAATACAATGTCAGAACAGGAGAAGAAGCAGTACGATACCAGAAAATTATGTCGTGCCGTTAGCGCTGTATGCCTTGTGTGTTCCGTTATGCTTTTGGTTATGGCATATCTTGGACATCTGATTGACCGGGGCCTTATGGAAGAAAAGAATATGCTTGTATTTGCGATAGCGTTTATTGCGGTCATTCTTGCGTCAATTATCATTGCCGGCATATACATAGATAAAAAGGCGAAGAAGCAAACAGACCGGGATCTGCGGGGTTAATGTATCTATTTTCAAGGAAACCGTCATCAATATTAACTACAGTTAATGGTTGGAGGAAATCAGATGGAATTATTGGCAAAAATCGCAAAGCCCAGACCGGTCGGAACCGTTCAGAACCGGGAGATAACAGACTATATTGGATCATATTTGGAGAACCTGGGATATGAGATAAGGAAGATACCCTTCAGCTGTAAGGCGTGGGAATCAAGAGAATCTTTTTTGGTGATTGACGGTAACAGGTTGCCATTACAGGCAAGCCCTTATTCAGAGCCGTTTGCCGGAACAGGAACAGCCGTTGCTGCAAGAAATCCGGAAGAACTTAAAAGAACGGAGTGTGAAAACAGAATATTATTTTTAACAGAGGATTTGGCACAGGAAACATTGCAGCCAAAGAATTATCCATTCTATTATCCGGATGAGCATAAAGCGATTATTGATTGCCTGGAAGCCAAAAAGCCCTGTGCAATTATAACCGTTACAGGCGGAACGTGTATGAGTGGTCTTAAGCCGTTCCCTGTAATCGAAGACGGGAATTTTCATATTCCCGTAGCGTGTCTTGATGAAGATATTTTTTCAGAGATAGGAGATAAAGTATTAGGGAAAGAGATTGAACTATCCGTTGTTTCGCAAAATTTTAATGCAACTGCACATCAGCTTATTGCATCAAGAAGGATTGCCAATCCCAAAGGAACAATTGTCATCTGTGCCCACATGGACAGCAAGTACAATACCGATGGCGCACTTGATAATGCATCCGGAGTTGCGACGATGCTTTATGCCGCAAAGGGCATTGAAACAGACAGGTATAACATTGATATTGTTCCGTTTAATTCTGAGGAATACTATGACCCTCAAGGAGAACTTATCTATCTAAAGGAACTTGAAAATAGTAAAAAAGAAGTATCGCTTCTTATAAATATTGACACAGTGGCACATGTCGGCTCTAAGGTGGCAGTTGCAACTTTCAATTTTGATGAGAAAGAAATGTCGGAGTTAGACAACGTAATTAATTGTTGCCCTGACATCATTAGAGGTGAACCCTGGTACGCCGGGGATCATGCGGTTTTTGCCATGCACGGAACAAAATGCATTCTAATATCTGCATCAGATTTGTTTGAAGGATGTTTGTCCTATACACATTGTCCTGAGGATACAATAAACCTGGTCGATGAAAAGCTAATTGAAGATGCAGCGAGGTTTATATGTAAAGTAGTAAATGATTATAAATAAGATAGTCATAAGGATGAAGCCTGTTTTAAGCAAAAACTCACTATTTTGATATCCATACAGGGAAACATTTCAATATGAAATCCGGTTTATTCCGTTCTGTATCCCTATGATTTGTCACGTTGTCCGGAAAGCCGCGAAGTTTATCGGTTAACATTCATTTTAATATTTTACATCGCCCATCGATTGAAAAGCCCTTGTACAGTAACTTAACAGCCGCAGGACGAAAGCAAACGGCATACTTGGAATGAAAAGAAACCACCATTATTTGATATGAAACAAACAGTTAATATATTTGTAATTTTACAAATTTTGATATTTTAGTTATAATTTTTAATAGGGAGATGCACCTTGTCATAAAACCAGCAATCACAACAGACTTTGGTATTTTGAACCGATTCGTAATTCTAATCCGCTTATTGTTTGATTTATGGATTAATCGGCCGCGGAAGTGGGGTGAATGGAGTGGATAATTGCGGCAAATCCGTAATCAGGTAATAGGCCGGATTAAATGGAAAGGGGGATCATATATGAAGCGGAAATTAATTAAAGGGATTTCATATCTTCTGACGTTGGCCTTTATAGTCGGCATCATGCTGCCATTGTCACTTACCGCGAACAAGGTTACTGCATATGCATCTTCCGATGATCCCTACAAGCAGCGCTTCATGGAACTGTGGGAAGAACTTCACGATCCCTCCAACGGATATTTCAGCTCCCATGGAATACCGTATCATGCTGTCGAGACACTGATAATCGAAGCACCTGACTATGGACATCTTACCACCAGTGAAGCCATGAGCTATTACCTCTGGCTGGAGGCCATGTACGGAAAATTCACAGGAGACTTCTCATATTTTGAGCAGGCCTGGGATACTATCGAAGAATATATGATACCCACCGAGCAGGACCAGCCTAACAGGAGCATGGCCAGATACAATCCTTCCAAACCCGCTACATATGCTGCCGAGTGGGAAGATCCCAGCATGTACCCGTCACAGCTGGATTTCTCAGCACCGGTGGGAATGGATCCAATATACAATGAACTGGTCAGCACGTACGGAACCAATACCATCTACGGAATGCACTGGCTCCTTGACGTAGATAATTGGTACGGGTTCGGCAGACGTGCAGATAAAACCAGTTCACCCTCGTATATTAATACTTTCCAAAGGGGAAGTCAAGAATCTGTATGGGAAACCATTCCTCAACCCTGCTGGGATGATTTGACAATCGGCGGGAAAAATGGATTCCTTGATCTTTTCACTGGGGACAGTCAGTACGCGGCTCAGTTTAAATACACCAATGCGCCCGATGCGGATGCCAGAGCAATTCAGGCTACATATTGGGCCAATCTGTGGGCAAAGGACCATGGCGTGGATCTCAGCGAATATGTTGAGAAGGCTTCCAAAATGGGTGATTACCTGCGGTATGCCATGTTTGACAAATATTTCAGGAAGATAGGCGACTCCAAGCAGGCCGGAACAGGCTACGATGCAGCACATTAACTTTTGTCATGGTATTATGCCTGGGGCGGCGGAATCACGGCTGATTGGGCATGGATTATTGGCTGCAGTCATGTTCACGGAGGTTACCAGAATCCGATGACTGCCTGGATTCTGGCCAATGATCCCGAATTCAGGCCGGCTTCTCCCAACGGTGCAAATGACTGGGCAACCAGCCTGGATCGCCAGCTTGAATTCTATCAGTGGCTGCAGTCTGCCGAGGGTGCCATAGCAGGCGGTGCGACCAACTCATATAAAGGACGTTACGAAACCATACCTTCTGGTACATCCACATTCTATGGAATGGCATACGAGGAACATCCCGTATATCTTGATCCGGGCAGCAACACATGGTTCGGATTCCAGGCCTGGACAATGCAGAGGGTGGCCGAATACTATTATCAGACAGGCGATACCAGAGCAAGGCAGCTGCTCGACAAATGGGTGGACTGGGTTAAATCTGTTGTAAGACTTTATGATGACGGAACATTCGAAATACCCAGCAATCTGGAATGGTCCGGACAGCCCGATACATGGACAGGTAAATATACGGGCAATAAAAATCTCCATGTAACCGTAGCTTCTTACGGAACTGATCTTGGAATCACCGGTTCCCTTGCCAATGCCCTGTTATACTATGCCAAGGCAACAGGCGATGATGAAGCCCGCGAGCTTGCCAAGGAACTGCTGGACCGTATGTGGAACCTGTACAGGGATGACAAGGGGCTTTCAGCGCCCGAGACAAGGGAAGATTATGTAAGGTTCTTTGAGCAGGAGGTATATGTGCCGGAAGGCTGGTCCGGAACCATGCCGAATGGTGACATAATTGAACCGGGCATTACTTTCCTGGATATTCGGTCTAAATATCTAAACGATCCCGATTATCCGAAGCTGCAGCAGGCATACAATGAGGGCAGAGCCCCTGAATTCAACTATCACAGGTTCTGGGCCCAGTGTGACATTGCCATAGCAAACGGCGTGTACTCCATACTTTTTGGTACAGAGCAGACTGAGAATTCCTCCATTACCCCTGTGTCCGCCACATTTGATAAGAATAATCAGGAAGACATCCAGGTAACCGTTAGCTACAACGGCAATACGCTGGTCGGGCTTAAAGTCGGGTCTTCCTAGCTTGCAGAAGGAGAGGACTACGTTGTAGAGGGCGACACAGTAACCATAAAGAAAGAATTCCTTGCAGGACAAGCCCCGGGAACCATATCCATTGTTTTTGACTTCAGTGCGGGAGTTGACCGTACGTTGACCGTAAACATCATTGATTCCGGCGGCGGGGAAGAACCCGTGGAGCCTGTGGAACCGGTTGAAGGGGTGCTAAGTGTCCAGTCCTTCAATGCCAATACGCAGGCTGAAAGCAATTCCATAATGCCGAGGTTCAGGATTACCAATACCGGAAATACAAGCATACCCTTGTCTGAAGTCAAGATTAGGTACTACTATACCGTCGACGGCGACAAGGCTCAGAATTTCTGGTGCGACTGGTCCAGCATAGGCAGCAGCAATGTAACCGGAACCTTCGTTAAAATGGAAAGCAGCAGGACCGGCGCTGACTATTACCTGGAAATCGGCTTTACGGCACAGGCCGGAAATCTCGAACCCGGTGCTTCAATAGAGGTTCAGGGAAGATTCTCAAAGGCTGACTGGACGAACTATATCCAGACGGATGATTATTCCTTCAATCCGACAGCCAGCTCCTATGTAGATTTCAACAAGATAACCGCATATGTTTCCGGCAATCTGGTATACGGCATGGAGCCTTAATGGCGACTGCAGGGCAGCAGCCATTGTGCGGGCTGGCGTTTCATGAATCATTTTCGGGTGCATGGCAAATCCATGCACCCGAAGGAAGGAATTATGTTGGATTAATGGAGGAAGGAGGTTTTATCATGCGTAAACTCTGGTCTTTTGCGGTTATCATATCCTTGCTTGTAACTACGTTTTTCATCAACGTACCTAAGGCTGCTGCAGCGGAATATAACTACGGTGAAGCATTGCAGAAAGCTATCATGTTCTATGAATTTCAGAGGTCCGGAAAACTGCCTGAAAACAAAAGGGATAACTGGCGCGGAGATTCCGGCCTGAATGATGGCGCCGATGTAGGCCTTGACCTTACAGGCGGCTGGTATGATGCAGGCGACCATGTGAAGTTTAATCTTCCCATGGCCTATTCCCAGGCAATGCTTGCATGGGCTGCCTATGAAGCGGAAGAAGCTCTGGTGCAGAGCGGACAAATGGAGTATCTCCTGGACGCCATCAAATGGATAAGCGATTATCTTATTAAATGCCATCCCTCAGCAAACGTCTTCTATTACCAGGTCGGGGACGGCAATGTGGATCACTCCTGGTGGGGCCCGGCGGAAGTAATGCAGATGAACAGGCCGTCATACAAAGTTGATTTGAATAATCCGGGTTCCACAGTCGTAGCGGAAGCTGCGGCGGCCCTGGCATCTGCGGCAGTGGTATTTGCGGACAGAGACCCCAGCTACGCGGCAACATGCCTGCGCCATGCAAAGGAACTCTATAACTTCGCCGAAACTACCAAGAGCGACAAGGGATATACTGCCGCAAGCGGCTTCTATGACTCACACAGCGGTTTCTATGACGAACTTTCATGGGCAGCCGTATGGTTGTACCTGGCAACCGGAGACGAGACATACCTTGACAAGGCTGAACAGTATGTGGCTTACTGGGGAACCGAGCCGCAGACCGATATAATATCGTATAAATGGGCCCATTGCTGGGACGATGTTCATTACGGCGCATGCCTGCTTTTGGCTAAGATAACCGGTAAGCAAATATATAAAGAGGCAATTGAAAGACATCTGGATTACTGGTCCGTGGGTTATAACGGTGAACGGATACGCTATACACCCAAAGGGCTGGCATGGCTTGACAGCTGGGGTTCTCTCCGTTATGCGACCACTACCGCGTTTTTGGCAAGTGTTTATGCTGACTGGGAAGGCTGCAGCCCTGAGAAAGCCGCCATATACAATAACTTTGCAAAACAGCAGATTGATTATGCTTTAGGAAGTTCGGGCAGAAGCTATGTGGTAGGCTTCGGAGTAAATCCTCCCAAGAGACCTCATCACAGAACGGCTCACAGTTCCTGGGCCGACAGCATGAACATTCCTAACTATCACAGGCATGTACTTATCGGCGCTCTGGTGGGCGGCCCCGGGCAGGATGACAGTTACACCGACGATATAAGCAATTATGTAAATAATGAAGTAGCCTGCGACTATAATGCCGGCTTTGTCGGTGCTCTTGCAAAGATGTATGAAGATTACGGCGGAAGTCCCATACCTAATCTGACCGCCTTCGAAGAAATAACCAATGATGAATTCTTTGTTATGGCGGGTATCAATGCTTCCGGTCAGAACTTCATAGAAATAAAAGCCCTGCTTCATAACCAGTCCGGCTGGCCTGCAAGAGTGGCGGACAAGCTTTCCTTCCGTTACTTTGTTGACCTGACCGAGCTTGTTGAAGCCGGATACCGTCCAAGCGACGTTACAATAACCACCAACTATAACGCCGGTGCCAAGGTTACAGGGCTGTATCCATGGAATGAAGCCGAAAATATCTATTATGTAAATGTCGACTTTACCGGAACCAAGATATATCCGGGCGGTCAGTCGGCATACAGAAAGGAAGTGCAGTTCAGAATAGCGGCTCCTCAGAACACCAACTTCTGGAACAACGATAATGATTTCTCCTTCCGGGACATTAAAGGGGTAGCTTCAGGCAATACGGTCAAGACAGTTTATATACCCGTATACGATAACGGAGTTCTGGTGTTCGGTGTAGAGCCGGGCGGCGGCAGCGGTGATAACAATTCGTCCATTTCAATCACAGAGGCAACATTCGATAAAAATCCTGACAGGCAGGAAGATGTTCAGGTTGTGATGGACCTGAACGGCAATACCTTGAACGGAATTAAGTATGGCAATACATACTTAACGGAAGGAACGGATTATACGGTATCCGGCAATACGGTCACAATCCTGAAAAGCTTTCTGGCTTCACTTGATACCGGAACAGTAAAGCTTACATTTGATTTCAGCGCAGGAAGAGACCCGGTTTTAACAATAAGCATTGTTGACACTACGCCCAGCGCTGCAATCACACCGACCACGGCGGACTTTGACAAGAATCCGGATGAAAGCCGGGATGTAATAGTTACATTAATACCCAACGGACGAACCCTCTTGGCCATAAAGAAAGGCAGCGAGGTATTGGTCCAGGACAGGGATTACAGTATTGAAGGCAATGAAGTTACTATTTTCGGGGAGTACCTTGCAGAACATCCTGTAGGCAGGATAACCCTGACCTTTGACTTTGACCAGGGTACGGACCCGGTTCTGACAATCAATATAACAGATTCAAGACAGGCAGAAACGGGAGTTATTCAGATACAGATGTTCAGCGGCAGTACTTCCGATGTAACAAACGGAATAATGCCGAGGTACAGGCTTACCAATACCGGAACAACCCCGATTAAATTATCCGATGTAAAAATCCGTTATTATTACACCATTGACGGAGAAAAAAGCCAGAACTTCTGGTGCGACTGGTCCAGCGTGGGCAGCAATAATGTAACCGGAACCTTTGTCAAAATGGCTGAACCAAAAGAAGGTGCGGATTATTACCTGGAAACCGGATTTACCGATGGAGCGGGTTATCTGCAGCCCGGCCAGAGCATTGAGGTCCAGAACCGATTCTCCAAGACTGACTGGAGCAATTACAGCCAGACCAATGATTACTCCTTCAGCACGAATACATCATATGGAGAGAATGACAGGGTAACCGTATACATTGCCGGTGTGTTGGTAAGCGGAATTGAGCCGTAAATTTCTGATTTGAACTGCTTGTCTTAGTTACTCCAAGTTGGCTGCCGTTTCAGCCCTTATTAAGGGGAAGCGGCAGCTTAATTTTTTTATTTGTGGACTGATAAGAAGAAAGGGTGATCAATTTTAATAAGTAAGCATTCTGTAATACGGTCTGAAGACGTCGGCCAACATGTCCACCTGAACGGTATTTGTTTAGAAAATGGCAGGAAGACCTATTTAGTTTATACATACAGATACAAATAAAAATAAGGCCGCAGATATCAAGTTTGCGTTATAATCAGTTTAAAGATTGTATTCAGTTTATGTTAAGCCCGCATACCAAGTTTTTGTTAATTGGAGGGGTACTGATGGCTGACATTATTCAAATAAATGATAATACCTGGCGGTTCGAAGACAGCGGAGTACGTTTTTTCTTGCTGACCGGAACAGAAAAGGCGCTTCTTATAGACAGCGGTATGAATACACCGAATGCAAAACAAATTGCGGAAGGCATCACCAAACTTCCGTTAATGCTTTTAAATACGCATGCCGACCCGGATCATATCTCAGGGAACGACTGCTTTGATTATTGTTATATGCATCCCGATGAAGAAGGCAATTACAGGGCGCACGGCGGGTCGGGACGTATTATGCCTGTAAATGACAATGACATCATAGACCTTGGGGACCGGCCGCTGAAAATCGTTTTCATACCAGGGCATACACCGGGCAGCATAGCCCTACTGGACATAAACAGCAGGGTGCTCTATTCCGGAGACACCATTCAGGATGGTAACATCTTCATGTTTAATAAGTACAGAAATTTGCCGTTGTATTTAGAAAGCCTGAAGAAGTTATCCGGATATGCCGGTAAGTTTGACACTATATATCCGTCGCATGGTTCGTTCCCGGTCTATCCGGAATTGATTGCAAGCCTCATTGAAGGTGCGGAGCAGATTCTGAATGGGACGGCAATGGGGAAGGTTGTCGATATGTTCGGTACACCGGTAATGCTCTATAAATTCCCATATGCCGGATTCCTCTGCGATGTTCCTGAAAACAGAAGGTAAGGTTTCACTTGTTCCATGAAGACAAAAGTTTGCCTGAAGGCTATGTAGGAAACCTGGGATATCCTTCCCATGGTACTAACAATAAAGGATACCTGATTGTTAAACGCATGACAGACAAAGTGCTTGATGAATGCAGTGATTTTCTGAAGCCTTCATGTAAATCATAGTACCTTTTCAGTTTCTCCTCCATGAAACCTGAAACTCTCTGGTTAGTTTCTACGCTTGAGAGTGACTGTGTGGCATCGAAGGGAATGTAATGGTAAAATCATTTCTTCCCCGACACGGAATCGTTGCACATTTCTACTGTCTGGTCATTACTTCAAACTAATTACATTATCTCCTTAAAATACAGATTGATTTTATATGTCTAACCGGGTAGAATAAAAGCCTAGAGTGTTAAAAAAATAACAAACTGGCACAAGAGGAGACATGCATCATGAAACTAAAGGACAAGGCAATCGTTGTAACAGGTGCTTCTTCCGGCATAGGCAAAGCCATTGTGGAGCTTTTTGTAAAGGAAGGAGCAAATGTCATCGCTGTAGCAAGGAGGACCGAAAGACTCACAGCACTGGCAGAATCGCTGAAAGGTGAGGCCGGAAAATGTATTCCTTTCACCGGTGACGTATCCAGACGCGAGGATTGCGAAGCCATGATTGATGAATGCGTAAAGCAGTTCGGCAAACTGGATGTTCTTGTCAATAACGCTGGTGTCATGGACAACATGGCTACCATCGCCAACTGCACTGACGAGAAATATGATTACGTAATGGGCGTAAACGTATACGGGCCCATGGCGGCAATGCGCAAGGCTGTAAATGTATTCCTGAAGCAGGGCAACGGAGGAAACATCATTACCATATCTTCCTTCGGCGCCTACCATAAGGCGGCAGGCGCAATCTACTGTGCATCCAAGGCAGCTGTAAATGCACTTGCATTGCATACAGCATTCGTTTATACGAAGGAACACATCCGCAGCAATATTATTGCACCTGGCGGAATAAATACGGAAATCGGCACATCAATGGGGCAGCCTGATATGGATGGCTTTAACAGAATCAAAGGCGTGCATGCACTTATGCCTGCTATGGGCGAGCCCATGGATATTGCAAATTGTGCTCTTTTCCTTGCAAGCGATGATTCATCCTTTATCAACGGACAGATAATCGGCGTTGACGGCGGCTGGTCTGCCATGTAATTGCCGGGTGCCCGCTGATATAAATTTTCCGGTCATGAAGATTGCCTGATTCTGCTTCCCGCAAGGAAGCATGTCAGGCAATTTTTATTGGAACTGAGCAGCCGGGACACCGGAAGATAAAGTTGATACGATGTGTGATTTGTTACATATACCGGCCGTTGCAGTTGCAGGGTATTTTCGGTCTGAATACTTACAGGTTAAGAAGGACGGGATGAAAACGTATCTGCAAATTGTGTAAGAGCAGGTTAGCTGATAAACCGCCGGGTATGGATTATGGACTTTTTGTATATAAGGGCTTTTCAGGTGGCAGGACTCTGCCGTAGAATTAAAATGCTTCAGAATTTATGAAAAGAGGACTGTTAATGGATTCACAATTCGTAAAGGATATTTTGAGGGACTGTGTTCTTTGTCCAAGGGAGTGTCATGTGGACAGAACCAGCGGCAAAAGAGGATACTGCAGGACTACTGATGAACTCGTGGTTGCAAGGGCGGCCCTTCATATGTGGGAGGAACCCTGTATATCCGGGAAGGAAGGCTCCGGAACGGTGTTTTTCTCGGGCTGCCATCTGGGCTGCGTGTATTGTCAGAACAGAAACATATCTAAAGGACTGGCAGGAAAGACCATATCTATAGAAAGGCTTGCCGAGATTTTCATTGAGCTTCAGGACAAGGGGGCAAATAATATTAATCTGGTTACCCCAAGCCATTATGTTCCGCATATTATAGAGGCTTTGAACATAGCACGCAGAAAGGGGCTCGGCATACCTGTCGTGTATAACTGCAGCGGTTATGAGAAGGTCGAGGCCCTGAAACTTCTTGATGGCTATGTTGATGTTTATCTTCCGGATTTTAAGTATATGTCGGACGAACCGGCAATGAAGTATTCCAACTGCCGGAATTATTTTCCGGTCGCAGCTGCAGCAATTGAGGAAATGATGCGGCAGGTGAAAAAGACAGTCTTTGACAGGCGCGGCATCATGCAGAAAGGTGTGATAGTAAGACATCTGGCGCTGCCGGGATATCTCGATGATTCAAAAAGGATTATAAAATACCTGCATGATACTTACGGAAACAAAATCTACATAAGCATTATGAACCAGTATACCCCGATGACGGTAAACGAAGCATATCCGGAGCTCAACAGGAAAATAGCCGACAGGGAATACGAAGAACTTGTGGATTACGCAGTAGAGATAGGGATTGAAAACGGGTTCATACAGGAAGGAGGAACGGCTTCTCAAAGCTTTATCCCCGAGTTTGACGGGGAAGGCGTGCTGCCGAAGAATAAATATTGATGCAAGCTTTATTTCTGTTTGAAGCGCATGATCCTGAAGCATTAAGCCGATGTAATATTTGACCAGTTTTTAATTGCGTTTCAGCCAAGGAGTAGGCAGAATCCATTTTTTCGTCCATGGCAAGTGAAACTGACAGTAAAAAATGACGAGGAACAAGCAAAAACAAGCGCATGGCAGGTGAGGGGAAGAGGTGTGGGGTAAAATTTTAATAATTGATGATGACAAAGAGCTGTGTGCCTTAATCAAGAAATGTGCAGCGACTGAAAATATTGATGCGGATTGCTGCTATTCCGGTGCCGAGGGGCTTTCTTTTCTTCAAAGGGACGATTATCAGCTCATCGTTTTAGACGTGATGATGCCGGGCATGGATGGCTTTGAAACCATGGAGAAAGTACGCCAGACGAGCAGTGTTCCCATCTTGATGCTGACATGTAAAGACGACACTTCCTCGAAGGTCCGCGGACTGCGTTCAGGTGCGGATGATTATCTTACAAAACCATTCGAAATGGATGAGCTGATTGCGCGGGTGATATCCCTGATCCGCCGATATACCTATTTCAATACGGGTGGGACCAATCAACGTATCTTGGCCTATAAAGGATTAACCATAGACCTGGACAACCGAAGCGTCACTACGCAAAATGGCACATTTGAACTGCCTCCGAAGGAATTTGACCTGTTATTGCTTTTGGCGAAGAACCAGGGGAAGATTCTGACCAAGCAGCAGATTTACGAGGAGGTTTGGGGTGAGCCCTATGTTTACGATGACAGCAATATCATGGCGATCATCAGCAGGCTCCGTAAAAAGATTGAACCCCCATCCGGCACGCCCTGCTATATACAGACGGTAAAGGGAATCGGCTACCGCTTCAACAAGGAGGTGTAGGCCGTGATACTCTATCCGGTATTGGGGCTCTTGTTCCTCTCGCTTCTTTTTGGTGTGTGTTGCACGGTAAAGCTTCTTCATGTCAAGCGGCAGCTTAAGGATATGATGGACGCGCTGGATGACATTGGAGCCGGAAACGGAAACCGCAGAATTCTTGCCGCGGATAATGAGTTAACGGCTAATCTCTCATATAAAATCAATGAAATTGTGTGCCGATATGAAGAGCAACTTTCCAACCTCAGGGCAGCGGAAGAAACCAACCGTCGGCTCATGACCAGTCTGGCCCATGATCTGCGTACGCCGCTTACCACCCTGATAGGATATCTTGACGCGGTCTGCAGGGGTATTGTTGAGGGCAGGGAGCGGGAAGATTATCTGAAGACTGTCAGGCTTAAGGCCTATGATTTGAAAGATTACATTGATGATTTGTTTGATTGGTTTAAACTTAATTCCAGCGACTTCTCGTTTTCTATAAAACGGGTTGAACTTGCAGAACTGACCCGAAATATCCTGAAGGATTGGATCCCTATATTTGAAGAAAACCATCTGGACTACGAAATTGAAATCCCGGAAAAACCCCTTTTTGCCAGAGTTGACACGGACGGATATGCGAGAATTATCAATAACCTGGTACAAAATGTCATTGCGCACAGCAAGGCGACGCAGATAAGGATTAGTATGGTGGAAAGCGAAAAGGTAATTGAAGTACATGTCGAGGATAATGGCATCGGCATTGAAAAAACAGATTTACCGCATGTTTTTGAACGGCTGTACAAATGCGATAAAGGCCGTACCGGCAAGGGAAGCGGATTGGGACTATCCATTGTTCGGCAAATAGTCAGCAAAATGGACGGCAGGATTGACGTCCGAAGCGAGCCGAACCGGTTCACAGTTTTTACTGTCTGTTTTCCGATAGCTTAATGAGCAAATCACCTGCCTGCCGGCAGTTTTTTTATGCCGAAAAAATGCAAGGTTAATGCAAGGTTCCTGCAAGGTTAATGCAAGATTGACATGCTACACTGTTCGGCAGAAAAGGAGGTTCTGAAGTTGGGATGAGCTTATTATTGAAACAAAGAGTCTGACCAAAATATACGGTGCTCAGAAAAGCGTTTCCGATCTGAATATGCACGTGAGAAAGGGCCGTATTTACGGTCTGCTTGGACGAAACGGCGCCGGGAAAACGACAACGATGAAAATGCTGCTGGGTCTGACAAAGCCGACATCGGGCGAGATTAAGATATTCGGCAGGCATTTAAGTGGAAACGAGAAAAAAATCCTGCCCCGCATTGGCAGCCTTATTGAATCGCCCGGCTTCTATCCCAACTTGACCGGTACGGAAAATCTGAAAATATTCGCACTACTCCGGGGCGTTTCCAGGCGCAACGCTGTTGCCGATGCATTGGAAGTGGTTGGGCTCCCTTACGGCGATAAGAAATTATATTCGCAGTATTCTCTGGGCATGAAGCAGCGCCTGGCCATCGCCCTTGCCATCATGCATGATCCGGAAATACTGATTCTGGATGAACCGTTTAACGGGCTTGATCCCATTGGAATTGCTGAATTCCGTTCGTTCATCCGCAGGCTTTGCGATGAGAGAGGGAAAACCATCCTGCTCTCCAGCCATATTCTTTCGGAAATCTCCTTGCTGGCTGATGATGTCGGAATTATAGACCATGGGATTTTGCTGGAGGAAGCAAGTCTCGAAGAGCTGGAGAAAAAAAAACAGAAAACATGTTCATTTCATAGTTTCAGATACGGCGCAGGCGGCAAGAATCATCGAGCAGAGCTTTGGAGCAACAAACTTTACCGTGGAGAACGACCACAGTCTGCGTCTGTATGATACGAGCGTGTCGGTGTCCGCACTTGTCCGCTCATTTTTAGAAAATGGCCTGGAAGTTGGGGAGGCACACACCTGTGAGGATACGCTGGAGGATTACTTCAAGCGCGTAACCGGAGGTGAAGGTATTGGTTAACCTGATCAAGTGTGAATTCTTAAAGTTTAAGCGCCGTCCCCTGTTTTTGCTTGCAACGCTGTCAGCGTTCATTTTCCCTGTTATGATTACACTGTTGTACTGGAATACACTTGATGGCTATGATTACGATAACCTCTTTGCAGGCATTGTTGAGGGAAATTATCTCTTTCTGCTGCCGGTTTTGGTGGTTCTTTCAACATCGCTGTTTTTTACGGAGCAGGACAACAATACACTGAAAAATCTGATGGCCGTTCCGGTTTCGAAAACGAAACTTGTTCTGGCGAAAATAACTGTTATGGCAGTTATTTCTGCGGTGTATTCCTCTGCAGGGTTTCTGGCAGGCACAGTCTGTGCAGGGATACTCGGTATAACCCTGGTCAACGTTGGACAAAAAGCGTTTGTCAGCCTTTTGCTGGGATTAATGATGCTGGCGGCAGCGATGCCCTGCGTTGTATTGGTGGTATGGCTTAATAAGAGTAATCTGATTTCCCTCGTGATTACGCTTTTTTATACCATCGTCAACTATGTGTTCCATCTCACTGAAGCAGAGATGAAGGTTCACGTTGGATTCAATATGGGCACAATACTGCCTGTTCCTCTCATCCACAAATGGGTTTTCCGGTTTTTCAGCCCCGGAGCCGGCGAGACGGCAGCGTTCTATGACAGCATGCGTCACTACTTTGTTTCAACCCCGGTTTGCCTTGGAATCCTTGCACTGTTGTCAGTTATCTCTGCCGCGCTGATGATATACATTTTCAATCACCGTGAAGTATAAGGAGGACTTGACGATGAAGTTGATTTTAACTGAATTTCAAAAACTGAAACGGAACAGCATCATTATCGTCGGTTTAATTGCTGCGTCATGTTCTCCGTTTGTTTCCGTTGTTACGCAAAATGTAATGTCGGATGATGCCAAAACCGTTTTAAGCTATACATTCCCCGATTTGATTAACAGCACTGTCTGGAATAATGCGACGGTATTCTTTCCCATGATACTTGCATTGATTGGCGGCTACATGGTCAGCCGCGAATATACGGACGATACGCTGAAAAACGTCCTGACTGTCCCTGTGAGTTTTTCACGCCTGATGGCTGGCAAACTGGGTGCGCTTGGAATAATCGCGCTTCTGCTCGGACTTTTTTCCTCACTGGTGACGCTGCTGGTGGGAATGATTTTTTGTCGGGAAAATCTGACACTGTCCACTGTAATACCAGGAAGCGCCCGGATGATTGCCATGACGTTGTTTACATGCATCGGCGAGCTGCCGCTTATTGCATTATGCGGACGAAAACAGGGCGCATACAGGGGTGGTGCGCTGGTGGCGTTTCTGCTGGGGTACTTTTCAATTTTCATCCATAATCCGCTGTTCCGCAGCCTGTATCCTCTTTCAGCGGGATTTAGCCTTATACAGTTCAGTGATGAGGGATTTGTGGCATATACTGCGGGTGGCTATTCAACTTCACAGCACATGGTTATCAGCATCTGCGTGCTCCTGGTCATGATTGCCATGACGGGGATTATTGTACATATCCCGATAAAGGATTCCATTGCAGCAGCTTCATTAAAAACAGGCAGGGGGAGCAGGAGAAAATCAAGGGAGAGGTAGTGTCTGTTCATCCGGCCATGCCGGATAGGTCACTGTAAAAAGTCCATGGCCTTTTCCCAAAGGATCTGTCCCGCATTCCGTGCGCTTGGCATACGGCGGTCCGGCATTCCATAAAAAACGGCACAATCCTGCGGCACGAGGCCGCCCGGCATAAAGCGATGCGCCCAATGTTTCCGGCTCTTTCTTCAGATTCTTCCGCTTCCCGGCGTGGAACCGCAACACGATGATGGCATGCATGGTAAGCCATGTTTATAATGATAGCTGTAAGAAGTAATTGGCATGGTGCCGTATTGTGGGTGAATCCTGTATGAGCGTGTGTACGTTTATAACGGCGGATTGCCCTCTGGATAAGGTAAGACCGTCAAAGAAATATCCGCCGGAGATAGTCTCGATACATGAACAATTTATGACGGTAATGCCGATGATAATTTCTGTCTGTGCAAGTTCAGGGACGTTTTTTACTATACGGACAAAAAGTATGGTGTCAGCCTGGAATGGGCTTACTATACTGAAGGAAGGGCAAGACTGATACTTGAGTATATAAAAGATGTGCTAAGCCGCACTGATACTGTTGAAGTGTGGCATGTATGGCTGAACGGAGGTTACTACGAATATGACGAGAGGCCGATTATAAAAGCAAAAACCATTCATATTGATTAAGTAGTTCCGGAGAATATACGTGAAATTGATAATGCTGTGATTTTGCAAAACCCCAGTTCAGCAAGGCCCATATTCCATTGCCTGAAGATTATTAGGTAAGGAAGTTGATTACTTAATAAGTAATGATACACTAACAAACTGTTGCTGAAAATATTAGGCTGATTTCATTCGCATTGAAAGTTTACATGATTTAAATAAACAGTTCCAAATCTGTTTTCAGGTTACATAATCCGGCTGAGATGAAGGAGATTAAGGTTCAGGATATTCACGTCAGACCAGCCTAATAGTATATTAACTGCTTCGTTGAAGATGCAGTTTTCTTGTATGCAGAATAACTTTGCTGTTGTTTTTAGAAATAATTGTGCTTATAATTTTAATCTGTCCTGTAGATATGCAAAAACAGAGGGAGAGATGAAGTAACATATATGGACATCAAAACTCTGCTGATTGGAAAGCCATTACCGAACGATGCAATTAAACATGAAAAATTATCAAGGTTCTGGGGCTTGCCGATTATGGCAAGCGATGCTGTTTCCTCGGTGGCATATGCCATAGAGGAAATACTTTTGGTGCTGGTTCCGGCATTGGGAGTGCTTGCCTTCACCAAAGTACCATATATTGCATTGGGTATTTTGATGTTATTGCTAATCCTGATTGCTTCTTATTCAAAGATAATTGACCATTACCCAAAAGGCGGAGGTGCTTACAAGGTTGCAAGGGAAAACCTGGGTGAGACAGCTTCCCTGCTTACGGCCTCAGCATTGATAATCGACTATATTTTAACTGTGGCAGTAAGTATTTCATCGTCTACCGCAGCAATTGTTTCCGCATTTCCGTCCCTGAGGGAATACAAGGTTCTGATATCGCTGCTATGTGTCGCATTTATAACGCTGATTAACCTGAGGGGGATAAGGGAGGCTTCCAAGGTTTTTGGCGTGCCTACCTATCTGTTTATTCTTTCGATGGCAACACTTATCATCACAGGATTTATTAAGCTGGCCACGGGAACCTTGACGCCTGTTCCATATCAAGGCCCGGTTATTCCTGCGGAAACAGTTAAGGGAATTGGTATGCTTATACTTTTAAGGGCATTTTCATCCGGATGCGCCGCAATGTCGGGCATTGAAGCCGTAAGCGACGCGGTTCAAAGTTTTAAGGAACCTTCAACCCGTAACGCAAAGCATGTGTTATATATGCTTGGAGCCGTAATAGTATTCATCTTCGGCGGAACGTCGCTTCTTACCATGAAACTTCAGGTAGTTCCAGTTGAAGGGCGCACGGTGTTGTCACAGGTATCTTCAGCGGTATTCGGCCATTCACTGATGTATTATGTTTTACAGGTGTTCACGTCACTCATCCTGATTCTTGCGGCAAACACCGCATACAACGGACTGCCTCAATTGCTGTACATCCTTGCGCATGATGGTTATGTTCCCAGACAGTTTTCCCACAGAGGTACAAGGTTGAGTTTTTCAAATGGCATAGTATTCATATTTATTGTTGCCTCACTGCTGATAATTGGTTTCAACAGTGATACACACAAGCTGATACCCTTATACTCGGTCGGTGTGTTTATTTCGTTTACAATTGCCCAGTTTGGCATGTTCAGAAAATGGCGTAAAACGAAAGAAACTGGCTGGCAATACAAATGCTGGATTAACGGATTCGGCGCAATTGTAACCACCGTAGTAACCATTATCGTATTTGTATCGAAGTTCAGAGACGGGGCCTGGATATTGGCAATTATCATACCGATTCTGATGGTTACAATGAGGTCCATAAACAAACATTACTCATATGTTGCAGAACAGCTCAAACTTGACAGGTTTACGCCTTATTACGACAAGAATCAGACGAGTTCAACCCAATGCATCATACTGGTTAACGATATCAACAAACCGTTTTTAAAGTCAGTCAACTATGCAACTTCAATCTCGGATAACATTATGGCCCTGCACATTTGCAGGCATCCGGAGCATGCGGAGGCTTTACGCAGGAAATGGAAAGAGCTTAAGATACCCTTTGAGTTAAAAATTATAGAAACTCCTTACCGCGACATCATAGAACCGATGGACAAATACCTCTGGGAAAGGGAAAAGCAGTTAAAGCCCGGCGAAAACATATCTGTAATAGTTATCAATTTCACTTCAGACCACTGGTACAATTATATTTTGCACAATCCGACAGCTATCCTGTTCTGGCGTGCTTTGATGAAGCATAAGAATGTGGCTTGTGTCCAGCTTCCCTTCCATTACAGACCTTAAATTATCAATTGTACGCTGCCGGAAAACAAAATGCCGGACAGGCTGCACATGTGATATGTGCGGCCTGCCAGGCAAATTCTTATTAAAACCCAATAACATTCGTGATGCAATTATTGCGTCAGGCTGCTGTCATGCCGCCGTCAACCACAATTGTTGCACCGCAGATATAAGATGCCTCTTCACTGGCAAGAAATGCGGCAACAGTGCCTATTTCTCTGGGTTCTCCCGCGCGGCCCATGGGAATCATGGAGAGTGTCGATTTGGTAAATTCACTTTCGGGCGGCATCATCTCTGAGTAGATGGTACCGGGAAGGATTGCATTTGTCCTTATTCCCTTGGGTGCAAGTTCCACGCCGCATGTCTTGGTCAGCGAAATGACTGCAGCCTTTGAAGCACCGTATGAAGCCAGCATCGGGGCACCTGCCAGTCCGCCGATTGAAGCAATGTTGATGATGGAACTGCCTGGTCCCATCAGTCTGGCAGCATGCTGTGTTGCGATAAAATAGCTCCTCAGATTAAGGTTGATGACCGGATCCCAGTCTTTCTCAACATCCATGTCAACCATTGGTGACATTTTCAATATGCCTGCATTGTTCACAAGAATATCGAGTCTGCCGTATGTTTTGATGGCTGTATCAAAAAGATTGTTTACATCCTCATCCTTTAACATATCAGCCTTTACGAATTTTACATCATAGCCCTTTCCGCGAAGTTCCGATTCAATTGACATGCCACGTTCGGCGCGGCGGCCGCAGAATACTACTTTTGCGCCTTCTTCGGCGAATACTTCCACGATTCCGAGTCCGATACCAGAAGTAGCACCTGTGACGATTGCAACTTTGTCCTGTAACTTGCCCATGTTATAGCCCTCCTGTTGGTATGTTAAATTAATAACAATATATTATATTGTTATTTTGATGCTGTCAAACCCGCAATATGCAATATCCGGCTCAAAACGGGACAGAGGAGCGGGATGAGACATTGATAGACGAACGGTAAGTCTAATGGTTTGATAACAAATAACGAAAGATTGATATAATAAAGGTCTATATTGTTGAAATTGCAATACAGGCTTTTGAGGACAACTGGACAGCAATACTTGAAGCAGGGTGACTGAAAAAGGCCGGGAGTATGTTTAAGCTTTGATGCCTCCCAACGGGGAAAATGTCCCTGCTGATAACCGATGAGGAAAATCAGGTGTCTATATTTGCCTTCAATTTAATCTGTATATCGGTGTAAAGTCTTTTGTTCACAGGTGTGGTGCCGTCTACGAAATAATTGAATAAGGCTTCCAGTGCCATTTGTCCCTGGCGTATAGGCTGCTGGCAGATGGTTGCAAGGATTACGCCTTCCTTTACCAGTTCCCGTGTTGTAGGAACGTCATCAAAAGAAATCATGCTTATCTTCCGCTCTTTCAGATAATCCTTCACTGCTCTTCCGGCACCGTACACACCACCGGCTACTACGAAAAGTGCATCAATCTCAGGATGATTATCCAGCATCTCCCTTGTTATGTGATAAGATTCCCATTCATCGTCATGGTTTTCCTGAATGTCGATAATCTTCATATCAGGAAAATCACTGATATAATCTTTAAAACCATGTATTCGGTCTGCATGGGATTTAGCATTGAAGAATCCCGTTATTATGCCTATGTTGCACGAACCATGTGTAAACAGCTCTAGCAGGTTTGCTGCAGTTTTGCCGCAAAGATAAAAATCATTACCGACATAGCAGAAGGCCGAATGAAAGTCGGGTATGTCAGTGTTTACCATGACAATGGGTATATTTGATTTTGCAACCTCTTCCAACTTTTCCACCAGTTTGGGATCGTTTATGGGCTGTATCAGTAATGCATTTACATTGCTGCCTATCAGTTCGTCGATAATCTTTATCTGTTCCTCGGCCTTAAAGACAGCATACTTAACAATGACCTCAATACCATATGATTTGTATTCTTCTGCTTTTATCAGTATGCCCTTGTTTAGTTCCTGATAGAAAGGATTATCGGCCTGTATCAGTATACATCCTATTTTGAGTTTTTTATGCTGTATGGCCAGAGTTTTACCGGCCTTGTTGGGTTTATATGAAGTCAGCTTGATTAATTCAAGGATCTTCTTCCTTGTTTCCTCACTTACATATCCCTGATTATTAATAACCCGCGCAACTGTGGTCCTTGAAACGCCGGCCAGTTTGGCCAGTTTGCTCTGCGTTATCATTGCCTACCTCCAATACAATGTTAAAAATGATGGATTGTTCCAGCATTTCGGAATTGCCTATCAAGAATTGTTGAAACAAGTACCCGTGCACTAATCATAGATAAGGACTTATTGCGAACCTCAAATTGCTTATAATATAATATACATTATACTTTAACATTATCATAATATACATATGCTGTCAAATATTTATTCATGTTCCCGCGAACATATATCTGATGCATGAGGTTTATGAACATCTAACATAAGCCGGTATTCCTTGTGTATTATTAACAAAATAAGCTTTATGAATTATAGAATAGTTATATTTTTAAATAAATTATATTGAAATTTTTAAATGCAAATGCTATTATATGCATATAGGTACACGTGAACATATAAAATGAATTAAATAATGTAAAGTATTTTGTGTTCACGTGAAATGGAAAGGGGAGGATGACTATTATGAGAGGCAAAAGACTATTAGCAGTACTGTTATCAATGGTTCTGATCCTGGCGTTCGTAGGATGCGGCAGCAACAGCAGCAACAGCGGCAATAGCAACCCGCCGAGCAGCAACAGCAATAGTAATGCCGATAGTACCAATACTGGGGACGACGCATCAGCGAACACTGCCGGCGAACCAAAGCACATCATGTTCGTAAGTATAGTAACCGGCGGCGTAGCATGGGGGTCTGCTCAAAAAGGATTTGAAGATGCATTGAAGGAACTTGGATGGACAGGACAGTACGTGTCTCCGACAAAAGCGAATGATACGGCGGGCGTTATTGATTTGCTGGATACTGCCGTAACTAATAAAGCAGACGGAATTATCACAGTCATTCTCAATCCTGAACAGGCAACCGATGTGCTTACTAAAGCCAGGAAAGCCAACATCCCTGTTGTAACATGCAATACATATACTAATGAAGAGCTGCAGGATTGCTGGATCGGAACAGATCCTACAAACATGGGCATAACCCAGGCCGAGACCGTTCTTAATTTGCTGAAGAGTGAGAAATACAGTTCATTTGATCATGTGACCGCATGTTACATACAGACAACATTGCAGACGGAAACCCAGAATGAACAGTTCAGGGCATTCTCCGAAAGAATTAAAAAAGAATATCCCAATGCTAAATTAATTCAGGAAGAATGCAACTCTGATGCTGCGATTGCAGCCGATAAACTTGCTGCTTTGCTGAAATCCTATCCTGATCTGAATGTTGTTGTATCTCAGGACGGTTATGGATGCCCTGGTATAGCCAATTATATCGAAAGCGAAAATCTGCAGGATAAGCTTATAAAAATAGGAATTGACGATTCACCTGAAATCCTGGACTATGTATCACGTGGCGTGCTTGACTGCACAATCGCACAGGACTTCTACAAGATGGGCTATCAGTCGGTATATTTCATAAAGGACATTAAGGAAGGCAAAAAACCGCCATTCAACAATGACTCCGGAACAATTGTAATTACTCCCGACAAAGTCCAGGAACATCTTGAACTTCTTAAATCTCGCGGTCTGTATTAATTAAATAAACCGCTAAAAGGAGGACCATTCAACATGGTCCCCCTTTTATAAACCCTTTACAAAAAGGCATGAGGTGGAAATAGCATGGGCGAGATTAACAAATCGAATGGCAGCATTCTAAAGAAAGCAATCAGTAAAAATGAAATTGGAACTTTGTTTCCGCTGGTTTTTCTTTGCGCGGTAATTACAATTATTAATCCAAGCTTCATGACTTTCAGCAACTTGATGGATGTTTTCCGGACCGCCAGCTATTATCTGATTGTCGGTGCACCGTTGACCTTGCTTCTTATTTCAGCCGACATGGATCTTTCTATAGGCGCTGTTACTGCACTAGGCGGTGTTTGCTGCATGTTTGCAATGCGTGCCGGAGTACCCATGGTTTTTTCCATTCTTATTGGGCTGGCAGCCGGAGCTTTGGTCGGAATGCTGAAGGCATGGATAATTGTTGATTGTGGTTTGCCTGCACTGATAGTAACACTTGGTATTCAGTATGCTGTAAACGGAATAGTAAGTATCACCACAAGGGGCATGTCCGTAAGCGGTGCTACCAAAGCATTTAAAGTACTTGGACAGGGCAGGATATTCGGAAAGATTTATTTGACGGTTATAATCGCATTGGTTATTGCAGTTATATTCCAGTTAATTCTGTCCAAGACCAAGTACGGTCGTTCGCTTTTCGCTGTAGGCGGAAATCCCGAAACTGCCAGACTTGCAGGTATACCGGTGAAAAAGCGCAGAAAGGAGATTCATGTTATAGTATCTATTTTTGCGGCTTTGACAGGTATTCTTATGGCATCCCGTTTCTCAAGCGCGCAGGCAAATGCCGGGGCAGGAACGGAACTGACAGTTATGGCTGCCGTTATTATCGGCGGAACCAGTCTGTTTGGCGGCAGCGGTTCAGTAGTGGGCAGTATTTTGGGATGTATATTGCTTGCGGTAATCAGCAATGGACTTGTGCTTATTAAAGTGGACAGCTTCTGGCAGAATTTGATTTTCGGAATTATTCTTCTGATTTCCGTGGCCATTGATAAATATCGTCAGAGGCTCAGCAATGTAGCCTGAAAAAAGAAGGTGGGAAAATGGCCGAATATTTGCTGGAAATGAAAAATGTAACCAAAAAGTTTCCCGGCGTGGTTGCCCTGAACAATGTCAGCCTGAATTTGAAAAAAGGTGAGATACTGGGAGTCTGCGGTGAAAACGGCGCCGGTAAATCCACACTGATGAAGATCCTCAGCGGAACATATGAGTACGGAACTTATGAAGGAAAGCTGTATTATAACGGCGAGGAGATAAAACTTACCAACATCTCTGTGGCACAGCAATATGGGATAGAAATGATCTACCAGGAAATCAACATGGTTCTTGGGTGCAGTATTGCTGAAAACCTCTTCCTGGGCAATCTTCCCGGTAAAGGAAATAAGGTTGATTTTAAGAAATTATACAAGGATACCGAGGAGATATTAAAGTATCTGAATATAGATGCCAAACCAACGGATAAAGTATCAAAGCTTAATAGCGGGCAGATGCAGATGCTTGCCCTGATGAGGGCTTATGTTAAAAAACCCAGAATTCTGGTTTTGGATGAGCCTACTTCTGCCCTTACCAACACTGAAGTAGATCAGTTGATGGATATCCTGAAGGAGCTTAAAAGCAAAGGAGTATCCTGCATATACATATCCCATAAACTGGAAGAGGTATATCGGATTTGTGACAGGGTGCTGGTACTGCGTGACGGTCATGTCGTAGGCTGTCACGACATAAACGAAATCGATGAACAGACATTGATTGAAGAGATGGTCGGAAGGAAAGTGGAAAACCTGTATCCCAAGGTTCAGGTTGATATAGGTGACGAGATATTCCGCGTAGAGGATCTGGTGGTACCTCATCCGACTATTAAAGGAAAGAACATAGTCGATCATATATCATTTAGTTTACGCCGGGGAGAGATTCTTGGCATAGGAGGCCTGGTCGGCGCCGGACGAAGCGAAATCCTGGGCGGTATTTTCGGAGAGCTGACCGATGGCGTAAAGAAAAGAGTTTTTATAGAAGGTAAGGAATATAATATTAACTCTCCTGTTGACGCCATTAAGGCCGGTATCGGCTATGTAACAGAGGAACGGAAACTGAACGGTCTTGTTCTGATGCTTTCAGTAAGGGACAATACTTACCTTGCAAGCCTGGACGAACTTCCTACAAAGGGACCGTTTATAGATAATAAAGAAGAAAACAAGCGAACTCTTGAAATTTTTAACAGGCTGTCAATTAAGGCTCCTTCCATTCATACCATTGTAAATAATCTTTCAGGCGGGAACCAGCAGAAGGTTGTTCTTTCAAAATGGCTAATCAAGAATTTAAAGATTCTGTTTATTGATGAACCGACCAAAGGTGTTGATGTAGGTGCAAGAGCAGAAATTTATACATTGTTGGGTGAACTGGTCAGGAACGGTATTTCAATTGTAATGGTGTCATCTGATTTGCCGGAACTTATATCATTAAGCGACCGTGTCATAGTTATCAGCAACGGCCATATAACCGGTGAGTTCTGCAAACCGGATATAACAGAAGAAGCTGTCATGAGGGCGGCTATCAAATAGGGGGTACACTCTAATGAATGATATACTGAAGGGCATTAAGGAATCAATAAACAGAGTTCCTGTTATAGAGGGACCGATACCTGTCACTGAGACCTCGTACCCGTTCTGCTCAATGAAACACTGTAGAGTACCACTGGATCTGGAACAATACGGGTATGTTGAAGAAGAGTATTTCATAAGCGGATATGCCAACATCTATGATGTTACAGAGGATGACCGCCTGACAATAGCAAAGGAAGCTGTTCCGTACAAGAACAGAATACTTGTGCGTTACCCGCGGGACAGGGAAAAGGCGTCCGGGCGTGTCTATGTTGACATCCTGAATGCCACGCAGGGATATGATATAGAGGACTTATGGCACAGAATTTCCTCATGGTGTCTTGAAAACGGTCACATTTACGTCGGTATTACCAGTAAACCGGTAAGTGTCATGAGTCTTAAAAATTTCAATTATGAAAGGTATAAGGATCTTAACTGGTCAAATGGGGAATGTGTTCCGATGCCCACCATATCAAAATCTGCGACTATCCCGGGAACTGAGGAAGGCTTGTTCTGGGATATGCTGAGCCAGCTTGGCATGCTGCTGAGGACTGAACAAGGGCAGAAATGTGTCGGAAATAATCCTGTTGAATTTATCTATCTAAGCGGCCAGAGCCAAAGCGGAGCATATCTTAACACTTATGTAAGCTATTTTGATTCATATATAAGAAAATGCTGCCACAAGCCTGTATATGACGGCTATTTCAACATAGCGGGAGCTTTGGTGCAACGTACTGTCCGCCAGCAGGGTACAGTGGGAGACCTTAAATTGTTGCCCAGGAACATGCACCCCAGTTCAACACCGTACATCTGCATAACCTGCGAGGGAGATCTTTTCCTGTTCAACCAGTATGTTGAGGGTGATTTGCTGAACATTAAAATCGAAAACAACGATACGGAAGATAACAAATGCCGTTATTATGAAATACCGGGAGCACCTCATACAAACGTTGTATGTCCTCTGCTACCTGCACTTGAAGAGGTTGACAAAGCCGGAGCAAGAAGGCCGTATCTGGATCCCAGAATACTTGATCATATCAATGATTTTCCGGCCGAATACTATATTCGCGGCTTGCTTGAAAAATTGCACATTTGGGCTTCAAAAGGCATTGCACCTGAAATCGTGGAGCCCATGCCGCGCTCAGGGAACGACTTGAAGAGGGATGAGTTTGGAAATGCACTGGGTGGCCTTCGCTCTCCATTCCTTGATGTACCAATTGCAACCTACATTGCCAGCACTCCTGATCATCCTGAGGGAATCAGCGGAAAAATGAAATACTTCCCGAGGGAAAAGGTGGTATCCTTGTATGGTTCAATAGAGAATTACCTGAATAAGTTCAGAGAGTATACAGTTGCTCAGCAAAATGACGGCTGGATTTCGAAAACCGATGCTGAGCGCATGATACAGTGGTCAAAGGATGCAATAAATAAGCTCGAGTAGACAGGCGAGCAGACTGGGGGGGCAAGAGCCTGTCAAGAGGGGACCGATGGTCCCCTTCTTTTTTGCATGAATGATATGTTATATCGGGTCATACACCGCTGGAGGTTCGAATATGGTAAGTACAAATCGGGTGTATTGAAACGGCTAAGAACCTGACACAAGTATAAAATGAGTGAATATGAGGCATACAAGGTAATGGATGTTAATGATAAAAAAATTATACCGTAATTTAGCCTGTACCCAAGCTTTGTTCTTCTTTTTATACAAAAATTTTTTATTTTCTTATTCAACTTATTGTTGTATTTTTGTCTAAACATGCACTAAGGAATGTGCTACTATAGGTAGGTTGCTACTAAAGCTAAACATTATAATAAGGGGGAAAAGATATGCACCAGAGCGGTAAGGCCAAAGTTGCTATAATAGGTGCAGGCAATGTCGGAGCATCTATCGCATTTGCAATGGCTATTCAACAGAACGCCAGTGAGATAGTTCTTATCGATACAAGGGCAGAGAAAGCTGTAGGGGAGGCCCTGGACATTAACCATGGACTCTGCTTTTTAGGACAAATGTCTGTTTATGCAGGCGACTATCCTGATATAGCCGACTGCGATGTCATAATTATTACTGCCGGTGTCGGAAGAAAGCCTGGACAGACAAGGCTTGATCTGACCAGGACAAATCTGGGTATTGCCAAGGACATCACCAATAACATAATGAAATACTATAACCGCGGTGTTATCCTTGTAGTTGCAAACCCTGTCGATATTCTTACCTACAAGATTCAGAAGTGGTCAGGACTTCCGAACGGCCGTGTATTCGGAACCGGAACGGTCCTTGACAGCGCACGTTTCAGATTTGTTATTGCTCAGAAATTCAATATCGACGTAAGGAACGTCCATGGCTATATTGTGGGCGAGCATGGTGATACCCAGCTTCCGCTGTGGAGCGCTACTCATATTGCCGGTATGAATATCGAGGAATACGGCAGGATGCACAATAACAGCTTCACCGATGAAGACAAGAAGATGATCATGGATGATGTCAAGAACGCAGGTGCAGTAATTATCAAGAACAAGGGCGCCACATACTACGCCATAGCCGTTTCGGTCAACAATCTAGTTGAAACGCTGATTAACAACCAGAACACTATCAGAACGGTTTCAAGCGTTATAGACGGCTATTATGGAATCCATGACGTTGCTATAAGCCTGCCCTCAATGATCAATTCAGACGGCGTTGAAAGGATTATTGAATATCCTATAACCGAGGAAGAACAGAAGAAACTGCATGCTTCGGCAGATGCCTTAAAGTCAATTCTCGACGCTGTAAAGGACATCTGAGAACAGAAAATATTTCTGCCGCAGAAACCGCCTGTTTCCATGGAACAGGCGGTTTTACATTTGATGAATGTCTGTCATGTTTCTGTACTTCGCGTCTGCTCATCAATCCATGCAAGATATGCTGCGCTTCCGTTTTCAACATCCACAAAAAGGATTTCAGGTGTCTCGTAAGGATGGATTTCAAGCAGCTTCTTTTCCAGTGCGGGATAAAGTTCCTTCCTCGTCTTGAACAACACAAGAATCTCGTCTTCATGGCAAAGTTCGCCTTTCCATGCATAATGGCTCTTTATCCTGATTTCCTGAACACATGCGGCAAGACTGCATCTTAAAATTTCGTCAATGACGGGCTTTGCCTGCTGTTCGTTTTCAAAGGTGGTCATGACAATACCATATCGGCTCATTCTCAACTGCCTCCTCAGGAATAATGGGTAGCATGTTTATCTTCATCCGTTCCGTCAGGGTCGTATTCCAGAATGTCTCCTGGCTGGCAATGCAGGACCTCACATATTGCTGCCAGCGTTGAAAAACGGATGGCACGTATTTTTCCGGTTTTAATCTTTGAAAGATTAACATTGGATATTCCAACCTTTTCCGAAAGCTCTTTCAGGCTCATCTTCCGGTCAGCCATGACTCTGTCAAGACGAAGTATGATTTTTCCCATGCCATCACCTCACAATGTTTCGTCGGATTCTTTCTGAAGCGCTTCTCCGTACTGAAAAATGTAGGAAAGCAGGAACAGGATTATGGCAATAATGATGAAACTGAAGTCCATTGTATAAGTGTAGGAAATGTCAGTTACGGCTGACTCGTTGAATAGGGCTTTAAAATCCACGGCCCTTATCATCAGTACGCTGCCGGCCATGTCAAAAATCTCGTCTATGGCTCCGCAAATCAGTGAGAGCCATGCAATCCTGCGTATTTTTGCTGAAATACCGTTTTCGAAAGGTCTTCCGGTTTTCATAGGTGCAATGATTGTCCGCATGACCATTATGGCGTACCAGCCTGCTGCAAGAAGTATTATGGTGGAGATTAATCCGATAACGATGCTGTACTTAAATGATTCCTGATTTAATATTAAATCATCGGCGGCAGTTATTGTCCCAAAACCGAAATCCATTGTCAATTGACTGGTTAAGGGCCTGTGCCCCGACGTAAAAGTAAGGGGAATGGAAACAGCTGTAATTACAAAGAGAACTACAAGGATAATCTGCGCTGTTATCAGCAGGATATCGATGATTTTTGCTGTTCTCGCAAGTCTTGTATTGTCCATAGGCGTCCTCCTTTAATAATAACCATTAATAAATTAATGTTTATCATTAACTAATATAGTATTATATGCTCATGGTTAATCTTAGTCAATAAAGAATTAATGTCTTTCATTAGTGAATGAGAAAGGCATGCCGAAAACACTAAAAAATACCGTTGCCATTTGGTTTCAGAATCCGGCGAGAACAGTTGAGAGCTTCGGAATACGCAATTAAGCAAATGATGATAACGGAAATCGTTATCGAGTGGATGTGCGTTTGTAATCTTCCATCTGTTCGCGTGCAGCTTTCATCCTGAGCCTGAAATCGGTATCAAGGTCTGTTGCAACGGGATATATGGGTTTTCCTATATGCAGTCGCATGACAGGCTTTTTTCTTATCAGTTTCAAAAGTCCTTTGGGAGATTCAAAGGTTATACGCATTGGCACAATGGGCACCCGGGCTCTTGCCGCAAGATAGAATGCACCCTTTTTAAATTCGCGAAGGACGGTATCGTATGGTTTGAGCTCTCCTTCGGGAAAGAAATGTACGATATAGTTTCTCATTAAAAGGAACTCCATCTCATCGAAGAAGGTTTTCAGCTCGGCTATGTTTTCAGGTATTGCAATTCCGCCGAGCACCCGTACCAGCACGCCCGGCCAGAGCGAATATATGTTTTTCGGTGTGGTCGTGAACACCACCCTGCGGGGGAAAAATGCGAGACCTATCAGGGCGCTGTCCAGAAGATGCACGTGGTTGCATATGGTGAGAGCACGCTTTAAGCCTTTAAGATTCTTTCTGCCGTAGACCTTTACTCCCAGGACAAACCGCGTCCAGAACAGCAGAAGGGGATATGCAATGCACATCTGAAACGTACGGGAAAAAACTTTGAAAAGGAAGCTGTGGTGGTACTGATTCCTTTTGTCCTTCCTGGAAAGGGACATATATACCTTTTCAATTTTCCTTATGCTGTTTTCCAGCGCGTACTGCTTTCCAAACTCGGCATATTCCTTTTCAGCTTCCCTGAGACGCTGCAGGTTATCCAGCCAGTAATCTATTCTTTCAGCCAAAGATTCAGGTGATCCGGCCCTGAAAAGATTTTCGGGGCTGAGCGCAAACTGCGGAGCTGCACTGCGGCTGCTGTCAGAAATTATTGGGACCAGGCCGCAGGCAATTGCCTCGATAAGGGAGATGCCTTCGATCTCCACATCCGATGCATGCACATAAAGATCACAGTCATGTATAAGCCTGATAAGCTCATCACGGCTGTAATACCCCAAGACAGGCGGATTGGGAAGCCTGCTTCCAAGGCGTTGAAGTTTCTTTTCCCAGGGACCGCGGCCCGCAAAATACAGCTGTATTCTATCGGCATAACGGGATTTCTTTACGGCGCGGATAAGAACGTCCTGGCGCTTTTCAGGAGAAAGCCTGCCAATCATTAATATCTTAATCGGCCTGAAATTATGCTCCCTGGGTTTATCCGGCGGGCGAAAGGCCGGGTGTACACCGTTTGAGATAACATGGAGACGGGCCTTGTACCCGTGGCTTCTGAGCTGGGCGGCTATAAACTTTGACGGGCAGTGGATATGTGAGAACCTGTGATAGAAAAACAGATACAGCATGAAATATGTAAGGTGTGCAGCCACGGGAAGCCTCTTAAGTCCTATATTGTAGGTGATGTTTTCCGGCTGGATGTGAAAAGCGGCAATTGCAGGTATTTTCATACGCCTGGCGATTTTCTGGGCCGCGCTTCCGAGCCACCAGGGCTGATAAATATGTACTACATCAGAGCCTGCGATTGCTTTTTCCAGAACCGAACGTACCGGCTTTGCAAAAAGCGTGTTCTGCCTGTGGGCCAGCCATGTTGCAATCGGAATCTTAAGTTCAGGAAGATAGTACATTTCAAAGCCGGTTTCAGGGTCTCTGCCGCTTTTGGACGGATCACCGCACGTTATCACGCGGATTTGATGTCCGCGCTGTGCCAGTGCCTCAGCAAACCGCATGGACGAGATGGTTGTTCCGTTGTTGTTTATATTGAAAGTATCATTTACAAGCGTTATAATCACTGAATATTCAACTCCCCCCACTACCGCCGGTGTTAATGCCGTATTCTTGCGTGGAAAAAGTTACTGCCTGAGATAATACAAGCAATATAAGAATTATTCTACTCCCATTATTTATTTTACCAGAACTCAATAAATACTTCACCCCGGTAAAGCCACTGTTATTGTGATTAGTTTTATAATAAGAGTGTAATCCTAAACATGCCGGTGTAAAAGCCATCATATGCGCAATGAAAGGGGATTTTGGTTATATGGAAGAATTAAGGGCATTCAATTACGGTGCAAATGCCGTATGCTTCCGAAAGAACGGGCATAACTACGGAATGATTTGTTCCTGGGCAACACAGGTTGATTATGACAAGATTGTCATGCTTCTTGGAGCCCAGAGTGTTACGGGAAGTAAAATATCAAAAGGGGATATAATCGGCGTAAGCGTTCTGAGCACAGAGCAGGAGGATGTCATGAACGCACTGGGCGAAGGCCACTCTGACAGAACGGACAAGTTCAGAAATCTGGACTATACCGTAAATGATTCGGCAATATTAATCAATAACGCCAGTATCTGCATGGTGGTTGAAGTAATCGAAGTGCTCCATCTGCCCGAAATAGAGGAAGACAATCTGATATACGGCCGGATAAAATCATATACCACAAATGATGTTCCAATGATGACAATTCATTAAGGTTATTTCCGGACATGCCATGTATACGGTTCTCCTTATTTGGACTTCTGCTTAACAGCCAATGTCCGTCAGGTTTTGTCAAAAAAACTCCCGGAAGGAAATCCTTCACGGGAGTTTTCTTTCTAAGTATCGGTTATTTCAGAAAAGCGGAACCACGGCACCCTTGTAGGTTTCCTCAATGAATTCCTTTACCTTGTCACTCTGAAGGGCCTCTGCGAGGGCTTTCAGGTCCTCTCTGTTCTCATCACCCTTGCGTACCACCAGAACATTGGCATAAGAACTGGCTGCGGCCGAATCTTTCTCTTCCATCGCCAGAGCGTCGGTCATTACGTTAAGTCCGCCCTGAATGGCATAATTGCCGTTAATTACGGCTATATCAACATCGTTGAGTGAACGGACCAGCTGTGCGGCCTCGATTTCGATGATCTTAAGGTTTTTGGGGTTCTCGGTGATATCTTTCACTGTTGCTTTGAACCCGGCATTGGGATCCACCTTTATAAGTCCTGCGCTTTCCAGAAGTCGAAGTGCCCTTGCCTCATTGGTGGTGTCATTGGGAACGGCAACCTGAGCTCCGTCCTTCAGCTCGTCAAGGCTCTTGGCCTTGCCCGGATATATGCCCAGAGGCTCGTAATGTATGGCTGCTATGGATACAAGGTCTGTGTTTTGCTCGGCATTGAAGTCATTGAGGTATGTAATGTGCTGGAAGAAGTTCGCATCCAGATCGCCGCTCTGCAGAGCAAGATTGGGCTGGACATAGTCTGTGTATTCCTTAATCTCCAGCTCATAACCTTTTTCAGCCAGAATTTCCTTGGCTATAGCCAGAATTTCTGCATGAGGTACAGGTGTTGCTCCGACGACGATTTTTTTTGAACCTGATGTGTTGCTCCCGCATCCTGCAAACATGGTGAATGCCATGATGAATGCAATTAAGAGGGACAATGTTTTCTTCATTTTCGTTCCTCCTTTTTTACTATTTTCTTTTATCGCTTAACCTTGCCAGCCTCAAGCCGAGATCCTGGAGAACCTGGACAATGACGACCAGCAGAGCGACAGTAACCAGCATGATATCAGTCTGGTATCTGTAATAGCCATACCGTATGGCAATATCGCCAAGGCCGCCACCGCCTACAATTCCTGCAAGAGCTGAATAACCCAGGATGGTGGTCACCGAAATGGCAGCTCCCAGAATGAGGGACGGACGTGCTTCGGGAAGCAGTACCTTCCAAATAATCTGGAACGGGGTAGCTCCCATGGACTGTGCAGCTTCAATGACCCCCTTGTCAACTTCCTTCAGTGAGGATTCCACCATTCTGGCAATGAAAGGAGCGGCTCCGATGACCAGCGGAACTATGGTGGCGGTCGGTCCAAGGGATGTTCCTGTTATAAAGCGCGTCACTGGTATGAGTGCAATGCACAGAATAAGGAACGGTATTGAACGAAGCAGGTTTATGATGACTCCGAGAACACGATTCACACCTGCACAGGGCTTTATGCCGTCCTTATCGGTAACCACCAGTATGATGCCAAGCGGCAGTCCTATCACATAAGCAAGGGCGGACGAGACAACTGTCATATACAATGACTCGAGGAATCCCATTCCTATCATTTGTAACGTTGCCGGCTCAAACAAAGTTATGTACCTCCTCTACAGTCAGGCCCCTGTTGCGAAGATAAGTAATCATCTTTTCAGCGGTAAGCTCATCTTCAGGCAGTTGAATGACTATTTGACCAAAAGCCTTTCCGTCTATATTTTTTGTGTTGGCGAAGATGATGTTGACGGCCTGCCTGAATTCAAGCACCATATTCGCAATTACAGGTTCAAAGGCTGAGCTTCCGTCAAACACTATGCGGCAGCATCTTTTGCTGGTGAAGTGGTCTTCCCTTCTGCCCTCGGGGAATACCAGACGGCGCGCCGCCTCGGTAGTCGGTTTGGTAAAGATGTCCTGTACGTAGCCGACTTCTGCGATATGACGGCTGTCTATGATGGCCACCCGCTGGCATATTTCTTCCACAACACTCATTTCATGGGTTATCATTACGATGGTTATTCCCAGCCTTTTATTGATATCCTTAAGAAGGGCCAGGATTCCTTTTGTTGTTGACGGGTCAAGGGCGCTGGTTGCCTCATCGCAGATGATTACCTTGGGATTGCTCGCCAGGGCTCTGGCAATGGCAACACGCTGTTTCTGTCCTCCTGAAAGCTGTGAAGGATAAGCCTTGGCCTTATCCGACAGGCCCACCAGTTCCAGAAGCTCATATGCCCGTTTTTCAGCATCTTTCTTATTAACACCGGCAATTTCCATAGGGAAGCATACGTTCTTCAGAACATTTCTCTGCATCAGCAGATTGAACTGCTGGAAAATCATCCCGATGGACTGCCTGACCTTGTAAAGCTCCTTCTGACTGAGGCGGGAAAGATCCTGATTGTCAAAGTACACGGTGCCTTTGGTCGGTTTCTCAAGAAAGTTGATACACCTTACCAGTGTGCTCTTACCGGCACCACTCATACCGATAATTCCGAATATCTCGCCTTCCATTATGTCAAGATTGATGTCCTCCAGGACGCTGACTTCGCCTTCTTCGGTCCTGAAGACCTTGCTGAGCCCTCTTATTTTAATGAGGGGTGTACCGGTACCCATTGAAAGTTGCTCCCATCTTTATCATATTATTCCTATAGGTTTTTATTACAATAATGTTATTCTAACTTGTCAAACGGCGTTGTCAATATTTTATAACAGTTTTCGTTCATTTGCATAAAAAGATAAATCCTTTGTCCATTATATCTGTTTTGCTACTAATAGAAAAGAAGCAGGTCTAATAAAGGCATACGGCAATGTGCAGTTTTATGTCCGCCGTAAAAGCAGAAAAGGGCTGAGCGGGGCTTTTATTTGCCGTTGATATGACAATGTATCACGCTAAAGCGATATCTGTTCACTTAATTACTTTTCTTTTGCCTCAAGTTTTGATATAATGGCGGAAAAATGCAAAGGGAGTATTGGAAATGAGCGGTGATCAGGTTCAGATTCTTGTTGCAATGTGCATCTACCTTGTAGCAGTAGTTGTAATAGGCATATATTATGTGAAAACAGCAAATGCAAGCTCGGACAATTATTTCATAGGCGGAAGGAAACTCGGACCCTGGATTGCTGCAATGAGCGCGGAGGCTTCGGACATGAGCGGATGGCTTCTCATGGGGCTTCCTGGTATAGCATACTGGTCCGGCCTGAGTAATGCCGTATGGACTGCCATAGGTCTTGCTGCAGGGACGTACATAAACTGGCTTGTAGTTGCAAAAAGGCTTCGAAGGTATTCTGCCCTCGCAGGGAACGCCATAACCATACCGGAATTCTTAAGCAACAGGTTTAAAGAGAATAAGAAGATAATCCAGACAATAGCATCACTGTTCATCCTTATATTTTTCGCAGTTTATGCAGGGAGCTGCTTTGTTACGTTTGGAAAGCTTTTCAGCGCCTTGTTCGGAATGAAGTATCAGGCGGTAATGATAATAGGTGCTGTTGTTGTTATCCTGTATACCTTTCTTGGAGGCTTCCTGGCTGAAAGTACCACGGACTTCCTGCAGGGAATAGTCATGATTGTTGCCCTGTGTTCGGTTCTGACTGTTGGAGCGGTAGCTGCCGGAGGAATCCCGGCGATAATCAGCAATATTAAGTCGATTCCGGGTTTCCTGGAATTCTTCGGTATAGCCCAACCCCAAGTGACGGCTGACGGAATCCAGCAGCTTGACACGGCAGGGAAGCCCATATTCGGCCAGGCCGGTGAATACGGATTTTTGAAGGTTATATCCACCATGTCATGGGGGCTGGGTTATTTTGGCATGCCTCAGGTCCTTCTGAGGTTCATGGCGATTAACAAATCTACCGAACTTAAGAAATCAAGACGCATAGCCATAATCTGGTGTGTTATTTCGCTTCTTTCTGCGGTTTCAATAGGACTTATAGGCAGAGCGCTTTATCCTGCCGCACTGCTTACAGAGAGCGATGCTGAGAAAATATTCATCGTTATGTCAACCGGGCTTCTGCCTGCTTTTATGGCCGGAATAGTAATGTCGGGAATACTTGCCGCCACGATGAGTTCATCCGACTCATATCTTCTCATCGCGTCATCGGCACTGGCACGTGATATCTACAAAGGAATATTCAAAAAGAATGCGACAGACAGGCAGGTTATGGTTGTTTCCCGCATAACGCTGCTGCTTGTCTCGTTATTCGGGATAATCATAGCTCTGGATGAAAACAGCATTATTTTCAAGGTTGTATCATTCGCATGGGCAGGCTTTGGAGCCACGTTCGGACCTGTAATGCTGTTCTCGCTGTTCTGGAAGAGGACCACCCATGCCGGTGCAATAGCGGGAATGATAACGGGCGGAAGTATGGTGTTCATATGGAACATGCTGATTGCGCGCCTCGGCGGTATATTTGCCATATATGAGCTTTTCCCGGCTTTTGTGCTTTCATGTCTTGCCATTGCCATCGTTTCACTTCTGACGAAAAAACCTGACCAGGTCATAATGGATGAATTCGAGACGGCAAAGTCGTATGAATGCTGATGAAAATCAGACTGCTGAGGATAAAGATGCGTACCTGAAAGCAGGCAGGATACAAAACCGTCCTGCCTGTTCTTTTTTGCTGCTTTAATTCAATCCGCCGGGGAAAAAGGAATTCCTTCTTGCATTGTTTATTGCCTGGCTGTATAGTCTGAACAACAGGCACGAACCTGAGCATTTTTTATGAAACTTTTTCCTGTTAGGAAAGGTCTAACAGACAGAAGGATGCAATTGAGATAAAGTTACTTAAGAAAATCTCGAAGGGGTGAAGATATTTTGTGTTTCGCAGTGAAAGAACACAGGACAGGGAAAAGGAAGAGATAGTGGAACAGACCGTTTTAAGAAAATATAACAGCTACTACAGGATGGCAATGAGCTTTGTACATAATGGGGCGGATGCTGAGGATATCGTTCAGGAAGGGGCTTATAAAGCGATAAGAAACAGCGGGTCTCTTAAATGTATTGAATATGCGGAATCCTGGGTGTACCGCATTATGATGAATGAAATTTACAGACGCTTGAAGAAAAGGGAACTTAAGTCCATTGATGATGAAGATTTCCCGGAGCCTCCGGTTGAAGACAGATATGAAGATGTTGACCTGATTAAGGCACTGGATTCCATGCCCGAAAACGATAAAGCGGTTATACAGCTGAGATATTTCGAGGACCTGACACTCGATGAGATTGCCTATATTCTTGGGGAGAACCTTAGTACCGTAAAAAGCAGATTATACAGAGGACTTAAAAAGCTCAGATGTGAAATGGACGATGCAGGGCTGAAAGGAGGTTGAGAATATGCCTGAAAACGGTGAGAGCATCCTGGAATTGCTGAGAAAACATTATGAGAAACCATCAATGAGTGAAGAAGCTGTTTCTGAAATGAAACGACGTATTGAAAAGGCAAAGAAGGAGAAAAGAGCTATGGCAAAAAGGAGAAGAATGAGAGGATGGACTATTGCCGCGGCCTTAACGCTTGCAGTTTTAATATTGCCCAATACATCTTCTTCGGTAGCCCAGGCAATGGCCAATATTCCGGTATTGGGAGGATTCTTCAAAGTCATAACCTTCAGAAATTATCAGTATAAAGACGAAAGAAACGTCGCCGATGTGGTTGTACCTGAGATAAGGGTGGAGGAGAAATCGGACGATTCGGTATCCGAAAAAGGCAAAAAGACTGCTGATGAGATAAATGCCGAGATACGGGAGATTACAGACAGGTGGGTGGAAGAGTTCAAGGCCAATATGGAAGGGGAAGGCTATCAGAACTTAATGATTGACTCTCAGGTTATTGCTGTTACAGATGATTACTTTACATTGAAGCTTATTTGTTTCTGGGCCGGCGGGAGCGGCTATGAAGAGGACCATTTCTACACGATAGACCTTAAAACGGGAGAAAGGATAAAACTAGCCGATCTCTTCAAGGATGGCAGCGACTACAAGCGTGTAATAAGTGACAACATAAAGGAACAGATGAGAAAACAGATGGCCGAAAATGAAGGCGTTAGTTACTGGCTTGATAATGAGGAATATCCCGAGTGGAACTTTAATGAAATAACGGATGATACATCGTTTTATATCAATGAAAACGGTGAAATCGTAATCTGTTTCAATGAGGGAGAGGTTGCCCCGGCATATATGGGAACTGTGGAATTTACCATACCGAAGGAAGTAGTGGCGGATATTATGAAGTAGTATTAAAATGCGCCGGAGGAATTAACTCCCCGGCGTTTTCTGTATTTTTTTATTAACGCCAATAAAAATAATCTCGTAAGCATATTAACATTCAATGATAAATTTTCTGATTTATACAGATGAAAATATAGTTGTAAATATTAGCCTAAATGATATCATAAAGGGTGATATGCCATAGAATTTTTGAAAATAAAAATAGCACAAAAAGAGGGCAGAAGATAAGAGCAATTCGGCAAATAAAGAAAATGCAAAAAGCTGCAGTGCGGTGGATATCAGGGGGGTAAAAGGTGGTTATAAAAATCGATTTTTTCTGCGGTGCGTTTTTATCGTATCTTATCTCTAATGGTATTACACATGCACTTTTTGAGGCAGGAGAGAAAAGCAAAATTGTAAAGTTCAGCACGGATGCCGGCGATTATAAGGTTTATATTAAATATTCGACCTCATGTAAAGTAAGCGATAGAAAAAATACCAGGAAATGGGATGTGCTCTTTACTAAAAAAGAAATGGAGATTATTCATAGTTTTCCTGAACCAGACAGGAAACTTTTCTTTGTGTTGGTGTGTACGGATTCTGACTTGAAATATAATGAAATTGCGGTTTTGGATTATAAAAGCGGCTTATTATGCTTGGGAGAAGATTCGGTAAATAAGGAACGCAGAATTTCGGTTATACATAGAAAAAATAGCCCTTATATGTTGTGTTATGGTACTGCGGTAAGCGAAAACCATGGCATTCGGATATATAAAGACTTTAACAGGTACTTTATGCAAAGAGAAAAGATTAGCATATAATATTAATAAAAATAACCGGGTACATAATTGAAAATGGAGGCGATTCTCACATAGAATGAGGACCGCCTCTTTCATATGCCGGTCAATAAACTTTAATATTATTACACGGCGATGCGAACGGGCCGGGGATGACGTGAACGCCCCGATGGTTGCCGAAATAGTCCGAGTTAAAACATATCGGAGTTCCGTCCGGATTCTCGTAATACTGCTCCGGCTCAAAGGCCTTGCCAAGTATCTCGGTATTAATCATCCTTACGCTGAAATCCTTGATGTAATCGAAGATATTTGTATTGAGATAGTAGTGCCCGTCTTTTTCCACAAGCTCCACTTTTATTTCATCGCCGCTTCCTGTAATGAGAGCATTTCTTTCCTTCTTCCACGGCTTTGCGCCTTTAAGGTATGCATTACCCTCGCTCCATACCGGCAGATGACCGAAATGGACAGGCTCGAGCGCCCTCATGTTGGGACGTTTGGTGAAGTCAAACTGGGAAATCCATTCATCGTATGTCGGGTATTCATCGAATACATGGGTACCGACAAGCCTGTTTTCCCTGCTTGAATTGTTCGGGTCCTGGTCTTCAAGGATGACATAGTCATCGGCAGGCCATTTCTGTACGAAAATGTTGTTGTAGAACCGGTCATCGCCGTGAAGGATGGTCATAAAGCCCATGACTTCGGTGCGGTGAGGTATGTGATATGGCGTATAGCGCCATGTGGTACCTGCTCCGACACTTGTGAAGGCTCCGCAGACAAGGTTGTGAACCATGGCTACTCCCTGCGTCGCAATACGGAGGCTTACGTCAGAGAGCAGTATGTTGTTGTCAATAAGCGTAGGCCCATGACTTACTTCCACAAATATATCCTGAGACATCATGCTTCCGGGGAGCTGTTTTGCATAGGGCGGCCTCTGATTGTCGTGAAGCAGGTTCTGCGTGATGCGTGTACCCTGAGCCTCCCAGTCGCACCATATGCCCATCGTACAGTGGTGAATATGATTGCGGCGGATGATAACGTCTATTGCAGCATGCATCTTTATTCCGGCAATCTCGGCGCCGCCAAGTTCCTGCATGTTGTTGATATGGTGAATGTGGTTGTCCTCGATTATGCTGAAGACGCCGCCCATACGTCCGATGATGCCGCCCTGCTCGCAATGGTGGATGTTGCAGCGGCGGATGATATGGCTGCCGATATTCTCCTTCAGCCAGCCATGGTACTGGCCGCGGCAGACTGAATCGCGCTCCATCTGGGTGGGACTTTTCACCTGTCTGGTCGTAAAGTAATTATCATTGTCCGGGTCATAATACCTGCCAAGTGAGATGCCGGCGCACCGGCTGTTTGAAATCTCGCAGTCCTCGATAATCCAGCCCTTGCTCCAGTGCGGCCCGATCATGCCGTCCTGAAAAGCGGCGGGGGGAGCCCATGTGGTTGCTGCCTTGTCTATTTTGAATCCTCTGACCGTTATATAGCTCACACCCGTCTTGGAGGGCATAAAACATCTGCGGCGTACTGTAATCTCAACATTTTCTTCATTGGGATTGAGACCCTGGAAATTGGCGTATATTACTGTCTCGCCATTTTCGGTATCCTGTTCCGCGTACCACTTGTAAATGGATTCCTCGGGCACCCAGCTGTACTCGTAGACTTCTCCTTTTATGCATTCTTCCAGCGTTGCAGCTTCGTACATGGCTCTGTCATTGAGAAATACGCAGCCGGTATGCTTGTTGGGCACAGCAAAATACCAGTCGCCGTATACTATGGTCGTATAGGGGTTATAATCGCCAAAAACGCTGTTGGAAATACGGCATACCCACACATTACCCTTATAGTGCTTCCATGTCTTCACCTGCTCAGCGCCCGTAATCACTGCGCCCAGAGGAACAGTGCTGACATAGGTAATGCGTGCATCCTCCGTTCCGGAATGAAGCGGGTCTACATACTCGCGGTAGATTCCGGGAGCAACAAGCACCTCGTCACCCGGAAGCGCCACTTTCGCGGCATCATTGATTCTTTTAAACGGTCTTTCCCTGGAACCGTCGCCGTCTCTTGCGGCATTTACATCAACATAGTACCTCATAAGCATTCTCCTATGACCAGAATATTATATTTTGTACCAAGGATAAGATACCACTTTTTCATATGACATTATCAACATTTCCTAAATGGAAACTAAAACAGTAAATATAAAGAAAAAGACTTTCAGGCTTCTTTCCATTAATGAAAGAAAAACACATCTATTTACCAAACTCATAATTCTTGTCGTCATATATTTACATTTTTAAACTGTATTAGTAAACTATGAATGTAGGGAGCCGGACATGTATACAGAGGCTTTATATACTTAAGACTCCAGGCAGTTTTTGATGCTGATTTGATAAATGCAGCGGTTCTGGATGCGCTGGAGCGGCACTTTGCCGTTACAAAAAATTAATGGGATCTCTTAAAAGCTTTAAGCTTATTTTAATTTGACGGGTATATTATTGGAACGATATTAAAAACGGTTCTGCCAATTTGCCCGGTCGCCTGCATTAAAATATGCCGGCAAGGGAAAATACAAAACTGCCGTCTACCGGGCACCGGCTTCTGATTATCAGGTTACAAAGGATGGTGATTTTATGCCTTTCGGCGGACCCAGACCACCAGGACCAGGAGGACGGCCGGGCGGATTTAGACCGGGACCGGGGCCAGGACCAAGAGGATTTGGACCGCCTCCACCGCCGCCACCGCGCTTCGGGCCTCATCCTCCGCCGCCACCGCGTTTTGGGCCTCATCCTCCACCACCACCGCCGCCGCCACGCTTCGGACCTCCGCCTCCTCCAAGAAGGAGATACTGGCGCCCATGGCGTCCGGCAAGCTGCCTTGGCTGCGCAGGATATGTCTTTTCAGTCCTTGCCGTAATAGCAGCAGGCATTGTTGCGGCTATGATTTTCCTGCGGTAAATTAACTGCAGGTTAAAATCAGATGCGACAGCCATGAGGCACTGTGATTTGAACGTTTGAAATCCTGCAGATGAAGGGTTTCCTGATACCATACATTCTTTGAACAGACGTTGACGGTGTCGGGAAACCCTTGTGCTTGTCAAGCTTAGATATACAATATCATGATTAATCAGTTTCGTACGTCTTAATTGACTTTGATAAATATGCTTTGTAATATTTAATAGGGTGGTTTACATGGTTAAAGCAGCCGTTGTTGGTTATGGCAATATCGGAAAGGCAGCAATTGAAGCAATTAATGCAGCTCCGGATTTTGTGCTTGTCGGTGTTGTAAGCCGTTCTCTTGAAAAAGGTGCTCTTGGCGAAACTCCGGTCGTGCGCAGCATTGATGAACTTAATGATGTGCAGGTTGCACTTTTGTGCGTACCCAGCCGGAAAGTGCCCGATGTAGCCGAGAAAATCCTGCTGAAGGGAATTTCGACCGTTGACTGTTTTGACATTCACGGGAAGACCTATGATTTGTACAAGCGGCTTGATGCTGCCGCCAAAAAGGGCAACAGCAAATGCGTCACATGCGTGGGATTCGATCCCGGCATAGATTCCGCAATAAGAGGACTGTTTGAGGCTGCGGCTCCGAAAGGACTGACGTACACCAACTTCGGACCGGGCCTTAGCATGGGCCATTCTGTAGCAGTCAGGGCAATCCCCGGTGTTAAGGATGCACGCTCTCTGACCATCCCTCTGGGTGCCGGCCTGCACAGACGCATGGTTTATGTGGAACTGGAAGACGGAGCCGATTTCAATACCGTGGCTGCACAGATAAAGGCCGATCCGTACTTTGTAAACGATGAAACCCATGTCATTCAGGTTGACGATGTGGAGTCAATAACAGACAAGGGACACGGAGTGAGCATTATACGTAAAGGCGCTTCAGGTTCGGCAAACAATCAGCGCTTCAAATTTGAAATGAGCATTGACAATCCCGCCATGACTTCGCAGATGATGGTTTCTGCTGCAAGGGCTGTTGTCAAGCAGGCGCCTGGTGCATATACGATGCTGCACCTTCCCATCATAGACATGCTTTACGGCTCGGAGGAGGACCTTGTCCGTCGCCTCGTATGAACTGAAGGGGAGAGGCAGGCAGATATTCTGTACTGAAATAAAAACGAATCAGAACAAAACTGCAGTAAGAAACAAGATACCCCTGCCGGTTTCTGACCGGAGGGGTATCTTGTTATCTATCAGGCAGTATGTTTCACTGCTGACTTTTTTGGCTTTCGCCGGACGGTCTGCCGGTCATTCAAATCCTGTTGAGACTTCTTCAGACAAGAACAGCGATGAGATGTGCCACAAATGCGGCGCACCACGCAATGAAGCACTGCCAGACTACTACTGCGGCAGCCCACCTGCCACCGAGTTCCCTTCTGATTGAAGCAATAGCCGCCACGCAGGGAGTATAGAGGAGGGAGAATACCAGCAGCGAAATTGCGGCAGCAGGTGCAAGCACTTCGGTTATGTTCCGGGCAAACAGAATCTTGAACGTGGAAACGACGTTTTCCTTTGCCAGAAATCCGCTTATGAGAGAAACGCATATTCTCCAGTCGCCGAGACCGAGCGGCTGCATTATTGGAGTGAGCAATCCTGCAACAATAGCAAGTATGCTGTCCTGCTGGTCCGCTACCAGGTCAAGCTTCGGATTAAAGCTCTGGAGGAACCAGATGATGATGGTTGCGAGAAAGATGATTGTAAACGCCCTCTGCAGGAAGTCCTTTGTCTTTTCCCACAAAAGCTGGCCCACATTCTGAGGGCTCGGCAGGCGGTAATTGGGAAGTTCCATAACAAACGGCACTGCCTCGCCCTTGAACAGGGTGGTCTTGAACAGCAGCGCGACAAGTATGCCCATTACAATGCCGAGAACATAGATTCCAATCATGATGAGCGCTCTGTATTCAGGAAAGAAAGCATCAACGAAAAAGGCATATATGGGCAGCTTTGCTGTGCAGCTCATGAACGGCGTGAGCAGAATCGTCATTTTCCTGTCGCGTTCGCTCGGCAGCATGCGGGTTGACATGACCGCGGGAACTGTGCAGCCGAAACCAATAAGCATCGGAACTATGCTTCGCCCTGAAAGGCCTATCCGGCGAAGGAGCTTGTCCATGAAGAATGCAACGCGTGCTATGTAACCGCTGTCTTCAAGCAGGGAAAGGAAGAAGAACAGCGTGACAATTATGGGCATAAAGCTCAGGACGGTTCCGACACCGGCAAATATGCCGTCAATTATGAGTCCGTGAATAACATCGTTCACGCCGGCTGCGGTAAGGCCGCGGTCGACGAAATCTGTCAGTGCGTCTATCCCTGTCTCAAGCCATCCCTGCAGCGTTCCGCCTATAACGTCAAACGTGAGCCAGAACACGGCTCCCATAATCAGCACAAATATCGGTATGGCTGTCCATTTGCCTGTAAGGATGCGGTCAATCTTTTCGCTCCGGATGCTTTCCCTGCTTTTCATGGGCTTGGTTACGCAGATGTCGCATACTTTCTTTATAAAGGCATAGCGCATGTCTGCAATTGCAGCACTTCTGTCCAGGCCCCGCTCCTTTTCCATCTGGGAAACTATATGCTCTATCGTTTCCTTCTCGTTTTCATCCAGGTCAAGCTGTGAAATTACGAGGGAATCGCCTTCGATTACCTTGCTTGCTGCAAAGCGGACCGGCAGACCCGCCCTCTGGGCATGGTCCTCTATGAGATGGTAAATGCTGTGCAGACAGCGGTGTACGGCCCCGCCTTTCCCGTTTGCATCGCAGTAGTCCTGCGAGAGCGGTTTTTCCTGATAGTAAGCCACATGTATGGCATGATTTACAAGTTCGTCTATTCCTTCATTTTTTGCGGCGGATATCGGTACAACGGGTACACCCAGCATGGCTTCCATGGTATTTACGTCTATGGTCCCGCCGTTTGCCCTGAGCTCATCCATCATGTTCAGCGCAATCACCATGGGCACGTCCATTTCGAGAAGCTGCATGGTAAGGTAAAGATTGCGCTCTATGTTCGTAGCATCAACTATGTTTATAATTGCCTTGGGCTTCTCATTCAGGACAAAGTTACGGGATACGATTTCCTCCCTGCTGTAGGGCGACATGGAATAGATTCCCGGAAGATCGGTGACAAACGTATTGGGATATCCCCTTATGACGCCATCCTTTCTGTCAACGGTAACACCGGGAAAGTTGCCGACATGCTGGTTGGCACCGGTCAGCTGATTGAAAAGCGTAGTTTTGCCGCTGTTCTGGTTTCCCACCAGGGCAAAGGTGAGAATCGTCCCCGGAGGCAACGGGTTGCCGCTGCCTTTGGGATGGTATTTTCCGCCTTCCCCGAGGCTTGGATGTACGGATTTGACAGCAGGCCGTCTGCTTTCAGGTTGCCCTGGGCTTTCCGGTACGGGTTCCACTTCAATTTTTGCCGCATCGTCAAGCCTGAGCGTCAATAAATATCCATGTATTTTAACCTCAATGGGATCACCCATGGGTGCATATTTGACTGTGGTAACCTCCGCACCCGGAATCAGTCCCATATCAAGCAAGTGCTGACGCAAGGCTCCTTCTCCGCCGACTTTCGTGATTATTGCTGCATTTCCGGGTTCCAGTTCCTTTAGTGTCATTCGATACCTTCTTCCTCTGTTGCTTCATTAATTTGTCGTCAGCAAAATTTGAGAAATGAGCCGATGGAGTTGAATGCCTTGATAATCTCTCTTAAAGCATTTTCTATTCCCAATGCGGACAAAAGTGTTAAAGGATTTAAGTTCATCTGCCTGAAAGTTTTGTATATCATCGAAATGCCTTTTTTCGTAAGTGAAAAGCACAGTTTGCGCTGGTCAGTTATGTATTCGTCCCGGTTAATCAATTGCGGCTGTTCAAGTTTCTTCAGATTGTTCGCAATTTTTACGGGTGTCAGTCCCCATTGCCTGATGATACTGATAGCGTATAAATCTTTTCTGTTCATTATGAACAACATGCCTATCTGGCCGTTGACGGATAAGGAACCTGCTATTTTCGTCAGCAGCTTTGCATAATCAATATGAAATTGACCAAGTTCATTTGCCAAACTGACAATATTCATAGAACGCCTCCGGATTAGTTCCCTAGTACAACTATTGTCAAACTGCGCAGTTTTGTCAAGCATTAAAGTAAGTCAATCAGGGATATATTTGGTATATGGCAGGTTTGTCAAAATAAAGAAACCAGTAATCCCCTTGTATGTGTATGATATCATAATGTTCCGGAAGAACCATAATGCCATCTGTACCTGAACATTTTGGGGGGGATAGGAATGAAATATGTTGTTGCCATAAATGCCAGCCCGCGCAAAGGCTGGAACACGAGCCGCCTCGTGGAGGAAGCTGCCAGGGGAGCCCGGGATAAGGGAGCGGAAACGGACATAATAGACATTTACAGACTGAAGCCCTTTCAGGGATGCATCTCCTGCTTCGGCTGCAAGCTCCCCGAAACATTCGGACGCTGTGTCTCAAGAGACGGCCTGTCGGAAGTCCTTGAAAAGATTCGCGAGGCAGACGGATTGATTCTCGGGTCACCCAATTATCTTGGAAACCTGTCTTCAGGATTCAGGGCGCTTTATGAACGCCTTGTATTTCAGTACCTGACATACAACAAGGATCGGCCCAGCTGTAATGAGCATATGATTCCGGTCCTTCTGATAATGACCAGCAACTGTGATGAAAGTCTTTATGACAAGGCGGGCTATACTGCATTGCTGGAAAACTACAAACGGATGCTGGAGCGTTATGTCGGGCCGACAAGAATAATGGTCTGCGGGAATACCCTGCAGGTAGAGGACTACAGCAGATACAACTGGACCATCTTTGACCCTGAGCAGAAGAAGGCCCGGCATGAAACTGTGTTTCCGCTTAAGCTCAAGGAAGCCTATGAGCTTGGGGCAGAACTTGTCTGAACTTTATACAACTGCCGCATCTTAAAGGACAAAAAAGTGCAGATAACAGAGAGACGGTTATAAGAAGCGTAATGTCTTATAACCGTCTTATCAATCATAATTCTCAATATACCTTATACTTTATACTTTGAATCTGGACACCAGCTCGTTCAGCTTCTGGGCGCTCTCCTTAGTAACGTTGCAGCGACTTATTACTTCATTTGCCTTTTCTACGACGACTGATGCCTTTTCGGCTATGCTGGATGTTCCGGATGCGTTCTCGTTGTTGGCCTCCGTAATTTCTCCAATGGCCTTAACCAGATTCTCAATTGATGCAGCCAGCTGTTCCGCTGTTGCACTGAAATCTGTTACGATTTCGCTTACCAGGCCTGCATCCTTGTTGTACTGGTCGCTTATGTTCAGCATGGATTCATAATCGCCCATTACAGTATTGTTTATGAAATCAAGAATCTGCTGTGAATTTCTGGAGAGGTTTTCAACCGACATAATCACATCGGTGGTAACTTTCTGTATCTCATTGACCGCATTCTTGGAATTTTCAGCCAGGTTTCTTATTTCATCCGCCACGACCGCAAAGCCTCTGCCTGCTTCGCCTGCCCTTGCTGACTCTATGGCTGCATTGAGAGCCAGAAGATTTGTCCTGGAGGTAATATCAAGAATGGTGTCGGAAAGCACCTTAATCTGTTCCACTTCCTTTGATTTTTCAATAGCTTCCTGAAGCTGTTCATGTGCGCTTGAATAAATCTCGGCAGCGTTCTTCCGGGACTGAATGGTGCTCTCCTTAATGCTGTTTGCCCTTTGGCTGATTTTGTCGGCAACTTTTGAACCTTCCTCGGCTTTTTTGGCCAGGGAATCGACTGCTGCTCCGATTTCCGTAATGGTAGCGTTCATTTCCTGGGTTGCCGCCGCCGTTTCTTCCATATTTGCAGACAGTCCCTCCGTGGTGGCTGAAACATCTTCAATCTGCGCATTGAGATTATCCATGCTTTCGGTTGTCACGTTCACATTTTCTGAAACTTTTTCGGCCTCCATCACAACACCGTTTACCATTTCCTTCATGGACTTCTGCATCTTTTCTATGGACTTGGTGAGCTGTCCTATCTCGTCCCTACGCTTCAGGTCACGGACAGGGATGGGCTGGGTAAAGTCTCCCTCTGCCGTAATGCCGAGAAGCTTGCTGGCACGTACAATAGGTTTTGATATCCTGTGTGCAAAAATAAGGGAGAGGATGATGCCGATGAAGGCGAAAATTACCGCTATTATGGGCATATATAACTGTATTCCCTTTAAGTCTGCCAGCACTTCATTTTCAGGAGCCCTTACGGCAAGATACCAGTCGGTTCCCTCAATAGGAGCATAACCGGCGATATAGTTTACTCCCTGATATGTATAGCTGCCGCTTCCGATGCCTCCCTCCAGAATTTTCTGCTCAAAACTGGCAATTGATTCAAATGAGGCATCTTCCTTGGCTTTTTCTATGTTATTCATCATTTTTAAAACCTGTTCTTTGTCATAATGTGCTACTGTTGTGCCGTCTTTATTTATAATGAATGCCTTCCCGGACTCTCCGAAAGTGATATCGTTAACGATCTCGCTTAAATTGTTGCCGTCCCTGACTGCTATAAGGGACCCGACAATCTGACCGTTTTCTTTTATTGGTACCCCGAAGTATATAACCACAGAACCGTCAGTCATGCTTACGACTGGATCGGAGACTACATTTTCGCCGTTCATCGGTTTTGTAAAAAATACTTTGTCGCTGACATTCATCGCGTAATTATCGGTGCTTACCATTATACCTTTGGTATCTGCTATGCCCATGCTGATATGACCTTTATGTTCAGTTTCCTTTTGGAGAAGCTCTACCTTTTCACGTTTCCATGCATTTGAATCGTATATTTGCGGCAATGAAGCCAGGGTTTCAAGGGAACTCAGCTGAGCGTCTATACGGCTCTGTACTATTTTTGCACCCTGATATGCAATATTTGCTATCTCATTCATTGCTTCCGTCTTGATGGTTGAGGCGGCCAGGCTGTACAGTAGGACAGTAAGCCCCAAGAACGATACAAGGAACAATACCATAAAAAGAAGCACAATTTTTGTTTTTATACTTTTCATAAAACCAATCCCCCCGCTCCCATTTAATGTAAAACAACCATATATGAAACAAACCCTTATTGTTAAATAAGGGTTTGTTCATAAAACTTATTGTTGTATTAAACTTGCAGGTTCAAACGCCTGGAATTCCCTGAGACAGATCTGTTTAAAACAAAACGAACAGCAGAATCCCGAAAGCGTTACATCCTGATTTTACAGGATGTATGACGTCAGATCAATATTTTTATTGAAATTTTATCAAACCAATGCAGAGTTTCTCAATATGAAACCCGATTTCTCGGTTAAATTATAGGGTATTACCATATTACAGCAGTTAATTGCAAATAAGCTATCATGATTCATCAGATAATACCATAGTCCGAATTACGGGTATTTCAGGCCAAAAACTGCTTATTAGTCACCACAGTTTTTCTCAGTCATTCATGCCGGCCTTGTATGCTTTTGCCAGAGTGTTAAAATAAGTGCATGGGACGCATTTGAATAGGAATTTCGCGGAAGATGAATTGCGGCATTTCAGACTGCAGCTTATGGAGGCGTAATTATGAGCATTAATCTTTCAGACAATTCAAGAAAAATTCTGATTGTGGGAAGCGGGGCAGCGGGTTTTTCGGCTGCAAAGGCAGCAAGGATGCAGGATCCCGAGGCCGAGATAATAATGTTCGGAAGGGACGGCAGGCTGCCGTATTACAGGCTCCGCCTTTGCGAATACATCGGCAGGGATGTAAATAATGAGGAACTCAGGATAAGCAGTGATGAATGGTTCAAAAAAAACAGGATAAAGGCTGAAACAGCCTCTGAAGTGACCAAAATAGATGCGGAAAACAGAAAAATTTACGCCGGAGGCAGGGAATACAGTTATGACAGCCTGGTGCTGGCAACCGGAAGCACACCGGCCATGCCTCCGTTTGCAGGGAAGGAACTTGAAGGTATCCACACATTGTGGACCATTGAGGATGTCATTGGAATAAACAGGAGTCTTGAAAAAGCCAAGAAGGCGGTTGTAATAGGCGGCGGCCTTCTTGGGCTTGAGGCTGCATACAAGATTTCCAAAACGGGTATTCAGGTATCCCTCATTGAGGGAATGCCGAGGCTTCTTCCAAAACAGCTTGATGATGAAGGTTCTGAGATTTTCAAATCAAAGGTGGAGAGCCTGGGCATATCGGTTTTCTGCGGCAAATCAGTGACAGGCTTTGAAGGAGATGCATCAGGACACGTGAGGTGCATAAACATGGCAGACGGCGCATCGCTTGAAGCCGACACCGTTATCGTGTCGGTCGGAGTCAGGCCGAACGTTGAGCTTTTCAGGGATACCGGCATCAGCATGAACCGTTTTGTGAGTGTTAATGAGAAAATGGAGACCAGTGTAAAGGGCGTTTATGCAGCAGGGGATGTGGCATGCGTGAACGGCAGATGGTTCGGACAATGGTCCGTTGCCACAAGTCAGGGACAGGTCGCAGGGACCAATGCCGCAGGCGGAAATGCTGTTTATAAAGACATTGATGTTCCGTATATTCTTAATACGATGGAAACAAGGGTTGTTTGTTCCGGAGATGCCGGCGTAAACCGGCAGGATGAGACAAAGGCGGAATACAAAACTGAGCGGAAGGCTGACAGGGAAAGATTCAGCTATTCCAGACTTGTTTTCCGCAACGGAGTGTTCTCAGGATACATGCTTGTGGGCGAGCCGGCAAAAGCCTTCAACAGGCTTCAGCCGCTGATTAATACAGCTTCAGGCGTTGATAAGATTTACAGCATTATATATGGTTGACCGGACATGTCCATGCTATAAGCTTTAGCGGTTCAGAATAAATGAATGATAGGTTCAGAACGGGGTGTGCCATGAGCCTGTACGGCAGAGTCAGCACGGGATTAAAAGGACTGGATGAAGTAATCGATCATCTGCGTTTCGGCGATAACGTGGTATGGCAGGTGGATTCCATCCCAGGCTACAGGAAGATGGTCGGATACTTTGCGGAGAGTGCAAGGAATGACAACAGAGACCTTGTCTATATCCGCTTTGCTGCTCATGAACCCCTGCTGGATGAGGCATCGGGCATAAAGACCTGCCATGTGGATGCACGAAAGGGATTTGAAAGTTTCGCCGTTGAAGTCCACAACATTATTGAATCCCACGGCAGAAGAGCGTTTTATGTCTTTGACTGCCTGACAGGCCTTTTGGAATACTGGTATTCCGATTTGATGATAGGCAATTTTTTCAGGGCCACATGTCCGCTTCTGTTTGAACTGGACACGGTAGCTTATTTTGCAATCATCAGGGGTTCACACACCTACGGTACAATTGCCGGCATACGCGAGACCACCCAGCTTCTTCTGGATTTGTATCAGATAAATGAAAAGATATACATTCATCCCCTCAAGGTATGGCAGCGCTATTCGCCTACCATGTTTTTCCCGCATCTGATTCAGGGGCAGAATGCCGTCTGCATTACTTCAAGCTCTGATGCTTCCGAACTTTTCAACAGCATAAACCGAGGCGAGATAAGGCTTGATTACTGGAACACCGTCTTTGCCAATGCCAAAAGGGCACTGGGGTCTCCCGGTCAAGAACAGGAAGAGGTAAAAAGACAGCTGATGCATATGCTAATCGGCAGCGATTCACGGATGTTTCATCTGTGTGACCGCTATTTCACACTGCAGGACATTCTTGCCATAGCATTGAGGGAAATCGGCACGGGATTCATAGGCGGTAAAAGCGTGGGCATGCTTCTGGCAAGAAAGGTACTGGAGATTGAGGGCGGAGAGCGTTTTTCGCCTTTCCGCATGATTCATTCTTTATCGGTTCTGACGTATTTTACACCTATATCGTGCAGAACGGCTGGTGGAAACTCCGCACTAAGCAAAAAACGCCCGAAGGGTATTACAGATATGCCGCGGAGCTCAAGGAAAAGCTTCTGCACGGAACATTTCCGAAGGATATCCAGGAGCAGTTCATGCAGATGCTGGAGTATTTCGGCCAGTCTCCAATCATTGTACGCTCAAGCTCGCTTCTGGAGGATAATTTCGGCAATGCATTCGCAGGCAAGTACGAGAGCGTTTTCTGCGTCAATCAGGGTACTCCGCAGGAACGCTATGAAGCGTTTGAACAGGCTGTACGCATCGTATATGCAAGCACCATGAACGAGGATGCGCTGAGCTACCGTATGATACGCGGGCTGGCACAGAAGGACGAGCAGATGGCCATACTGGTGCAGCGCGTATCCGGTGACAGGTACGGTGACTTTTTCTTCCCGCACCTCGCAGGTGTAGGGTATTCCAAAAACCTGTATGTCTGGAATGAAAGCATTGATATGGATGCAGGCATGCTGCGGGTGGTACTGGGCCTCGGAACAAGGGCGGTCAACAGGACCGGCGGCGATTATGCAAAAATAGTATGCCTTGACAACCCTATGCGGAATCCCCCGGTTAACCATGAGGATCTGAAAAAGTTTTCGCAGCACCGTATGGATGTCCTGTCGCTTCGGGAAAATACACTGCAGACCAGGGATGTGGATGAAATCATATCCATGCCGCTCAAAACGGAAAGGAGCCTGTTCATAAGCCCGGACTATGCGGCGGAGCAGCGCATGCGTGAACTGGGATACACGAATTTTAAAAAGCCGTATCTTCTTGATTACAAGAGGCTTTTTACTGACTCAGATTTTGCACGAATCATGAGGGAAATGCTTGCCGCACTTTCAAAGGCATACGATTATCCGGTTGACATTGAATTCACCGCCAACTTCAACATGAACGGCGGATTTAAGATAAACCTGCTGCAATGCCGTCCCCTGCAGACAAAGGGCCTTGGAAAGACAGTCAGGATACCGGAATCTTATGATGCTGAAGACTGTTTCTTCGCCGGCAGGGGGAACTTCATGGGCGGAAGTGTGCGCATATCAATAGACTATGTGGTTTTCATCAATGCAAGCGAGTATTTGAAATTAAGTGACAGTGGAAAATACGAGGTCGCCAGGCTTGTCGGACTTATAAATAATGAAATGAAGGGCAAAAATGCGATGCTTGCAGGTCCGGGCAAATGGGGCAGTACCACGCCTTCTCTCGGAGTGCCCGTTCACTTTTCGGATTTGTGCAATATGAGGGTTATCTGCGAGTATTCATCGAAAAAAGAGGGCTTTATGCCTGAACTTTCGTACGGCAGTCATTTCTTTCAGGACATCGTTGAGGCTGATATCTTTTATGTGGCTGTTATGGACGGATACGAAGGCGTAATTTTCAATCCGGACCTTGTTCTGAAAAAGGAGAATCTGCTTTCCCGGTTCCTGCCCCAGAGCGGACAGTTTGAGAACGTGATTCATATCTCCGGTACAGATGGAATGGAGCTTTATTCCGATATTGTTACGCAAAGATTTTTGTGCAGAATCAAATGAGCCTGCAGAACTATTAACTCCTGGCCGGCAAATGGCAGGATTGCAGGAAGCAGAGAAGGTGAAAAATGAAAATTACATACCTTGGTACAGCCATTCTGTATGTTTGACGGCTCTGAACAGATTCTTTCAGACTTACATGTTATAAGGTCTTCGACTGCCTGTTGTGACATTCCGGATTTACATGAAATCCGTAAAAGCTTAAAATTACCGGTGACATATATGATGAAATAAAACCATTCGTCGGACAGGAGATGCAGGATTTAAAAATGCCGGACAGAGTTCTGATTATAGACGACGATGAAAAGCTTTGCGCCCTGATGAAGAAATGTGTCCTGCAGGAAGGACTGGATGCAGACATAGCGTATTCGGGAAAGGAAGGGCTGGACAGGATTTCATCAGATAATGATTCGTACTGCCTGGTGATTCTGGATGTCATGCTTCCGGGAATGAACGGCTTTCAGGTATTGTCCGAAATACGGAAGGCAAGTACGGTACCCGTGCTGATGCTGACGGCGAAAGGCGATGAAATAGATAAGGTAACAGGTCTGCGCCTCGGCGCCGACGACTATCTGACAAAGCCTTTCAGCATCAACGAACTGATGGCCAGAATGGAATCACTGATACGGCGGTATACGAAGTATGACAGACCTGTACCTTCTGACACCCTTCGCTTCAGAAATATGGTAATAGACAGGGAAACGCGTACTGTAAATATATGCGGGAAACCTGTGGACCTTACAGGCAGGGAATTTGACCTGCTTGTATTTCTCGCCTCAAATAAGGGGCGCGTGTTTACAAAAAAGCAGATTTATACTCATGTATGGGGTAACGAATACGCATTTGACGACAGCAACATCATGTCTTTTATCAGCAAGCTGCGGAAAAAGATAGAGCCCGACCCTGAGCATCCTTTTTATATCCAGACCGTTTACGGAGTGGGTTATCGTTTTAACAGGGAGGCGTAGCAGATGAGCCGGCTGCCTCTTTTTTTAGTCATTTTTCTGTGTATTTGCATAATTATCCATCTTTTAAAAAAAACTCAGCCGGGTAAGGGAACAGATTCAGTTAATTGAAGAGGCACTTGTAGACATAAAAAACGGCAACCTAAACCGCCGCGTTCTTGCAAGGGAAAATGACATGACAAAAACCATCAGCTACGGCATCAACGAAATCGTTGCAGGCTTTCAAAAACAGCTTGCAGCGTGCAAACAATCGGAACAGTCATACAAGCGTCTTATGACAAGCCTTTCCCATGATGTGAGAACGCCCCTGACATCATTAATCGGTTATCTTGAGGCAATTCAGAATAAAATGGTAAGCGGTGCTGAAAAGGACGAATATATAGCCGTTGCTTTGGACAAGGCTCATCATCTGAAGAATTTCGTGGATTCCCTTTTCGAGTGGGTTAAGCTGGATGCAGGCGAACAGAGGTTCCAGTACGAAAATTGTGACCTGAACGAAATCTCACGGAATATTCTTGCCGACTGGATACCTGTCCTGGAAGAAAAGCAGTTTACATACAAAATTGACATTCCCGAGACCGAATACATCATACGGATGGACAATAGCGCATATAGCCGCATCCTGGACAATCTTTTCAGAAATGTCATTGAACACAGCGGCGGAAATGAGGTATCCTTTATAATTTCAGAAGACGAAAGACAGGCCCGCATCTATGTTTCCGACAACGGAACGGGAATACCCGAAAAGGATTTGCCTCATATTTTTGAACGCCTTTACCGTGCTGATGAATCCCGCCGGGGAAATGGCAGCGGTCTGGGACTTTCTATTGTGAAGGAACTTGTTGTTGCCCATGGTGGCAGTGTAAGTGCCGAAGTCCCGCCGGAAGGAGGTACGAGATTCACAATAGCGCTTCCCAAAAACATATAACGGTATCATGTTTTTAAAAAAAACAAGAAATTTGCAAGAAACCGGCAAGATTTCGGCAAGGTTCGGATGCTATGCTTGAAGCAGAACGCAGAAGCGGCGGAATAAAAAAAGAAGGGATAACTCATGGATGAATTGATAATAGAAACAAGCGATTTAACCAAGATTTACGGCAATCAGATTGCTGTAAACAAAGTCAGCCTGCATGTGAAAAAAGGCCGCATTTACGGACTGCTTGGCAGGAACGGAGCGGGAAAGACAACTATCATGAAAATGATACTTGGCCTTACCCCGGTTACTTCCGGAAAAATCCGCGTTTTCGGTCAGACTTTGCGTGGCAATGAAAAACGCATCTATCCGCGTATAGGGGCTATCATAGAAAAGCCCGGATTCTATCCAAATCTTACCGGTACTGAAAATCTTGAAATCTTTGCAAGGCTGAGAGGAACTTCAAGGCCAGATGCCGTAAAAAAAGCTCTTGAAGTAGTGGGCCTTCCGTACAGGGACAAAAAGCTGTACAGCCAGTATTCAATGGGAATGAAACAGCGCCTGGGAATTGCCTGTGCCATTCTGCATGACCCTGAACTTCTCATCCTTGATGAACCAACAAACGGCCTTGACCCCATAGGAATTGCCGAAGTAAGAAATTTCGTCCGGTCATTGTGCGAAGAACGGGGGAAAACCGTCCTGATTTCAAGCCATATCCTTTCTGAAATATCCATGCTGGCGGACGACATCGGCATCATTAATAGCGGCGTTTTGCTTGTGGAAAGCAGCATGGAGGAGCTTCGGAAGAAAAACCGAAGGTTCATACAGCTTACTGTTTCCGATACGGCAAAAGCTGCATTGCTGCTGGAACGGAAATTCCATATCATGGATTATTCAATAATGGATGACCATACACTGCGGATATATGATACGTCCGTAAATACCGCCGAAATCAACAGGGTACTGGTGCTTGAGGATGTGTCGGTAACAAGCTCAGAGCTCTGCAATGATACCCTCGAAGATTATTTCAGAAAGGTCACGGGAGGGGAGAGCATTGCCTGAACTTGTCAGAATCGAATTCGTAAAGCTCAGGCACAGAAAATATGTCTGGCTTATGCTCCCTTCCGCGCTTATAATGCCTGCCATTGCGGCCTGCTTTTTCAAAGCGTCAGGCATGCCGGATGCTACACCGATGAGGTTTTACAAAATGGCCGCATTCTCATATACAATCTGGCTTGTATTGCCTGCAGTGCTGGGAATGCTCTGTACCATGCTCATGTACGAAGAAAGGTGCGATGATACTCTGAAACAGCTGTGGATTGTCCCGGTGAGCAAAACAGCGTTATTCTTCAGCAAGTTAACGGTCGTGATTGTTTATTCAGTCTGTTTTATGTTCACAGCTGCGGCCGGTTCTTTTCTGGCCGGGATTTTGACGGGAATTACAGCTTCCGGTTATGACAGCGTGAGGTTTCTGTTTCTGAAATGTCTTCAGTGCGGAATTCTGATACCTTTTGCCATGATGCCCGTACTTGCCGTTGCCGCTTCACAGAAAGGATATGTACTTCCGGTATGTATTACGGTCGTATACGCCTTCACCGGCTTTATCATGCTGATGGTGAATGTATATGTTTTTCCCCTTTCAAGCGCCATTGCTGTTCTTATTAAGGATATTGAGGGAGTTGTCATGGACGGACCTGTGGACACAGGTATGGCATTCCTCTCGATCGCGATATGGGGAACGGTTTCCGCAGTCTTTGGAGTATATGTCCTTGGCAGGGAATGCAGGTAAGTATATATCATGACGGGAAACGGGTGAAGAAGATGGGAACATTGTTGTGGGCCGAAAGGCTGAAGCTGAGACGTTCAAGGATTATATGGATATCTGCATTTTCAGCAGTCATGGTACTGTTTATTGTGTTCATGCAGGGACAGTATCTTTATTACGGAAGGCGTTATATAGACATATCCGAATGGTACATGACGGCTGTGCAGTCCCTCGGAAGCATTTATGTGTTTCCGGCGGTCATTGCGCTTGCAGGAAGCTGGATGATGTGCAGGGAGGAGCAGGATGACACGCTGAAGTCACTGCTGCTTGTTCCTGTTCAAATTCCGGATTTGATTCGCGCGAAGCTGGTTGTCTCAGCGATTTTCTCCGTGATTATTTATGTTTTCATGTTTGCGGCCGCTCTGGCCGTGGAAGCGGTGCTTCATTTTTCCGCGCTTGATTATAAAATGGTGTTTAAATTTTTTAAGATTTACCTGCTTGAAGGCATCGGGATATTCCTTGCCGTATCGCCGGTGATGGCAATTGTATACAGGCTGAATAAAAGTTACTGGCTCTCATTGATATTTGCCGAACTCTATTCGTTTCTCGCGCTGTTTCTGGGAATGAACGGAATTCTGCGCTTTGTTTATCCGATTACTGCCGCATTTTGCGTGGCAGGTTATTATGAGGCAACACCATTGCAGCTTGTTGTCAGCCTGCTGAGCTTGTGCGCCTGCGGAGGACTGACGGCGCTTGTGATGAGATCTACCGGCAATTGCGTAACTAAATGTTTTTTGAAAGGATTGCGGGTGATTGCATAAATAAAAAATCGGGAAGGTTTTCCGGCATCATAAAATACATCAAAAAACCTTCCCTTTATGATTATTCCTTTAATTGGACATGGCGGCGGTTCAGATATCTACTCCCAGGAATATCCTTACAAGATATCCGATTGCAAAGGAGATAACCGCCACTCCGAGGCTGATTCCGGCCATCTCAAAGAATCTCTGCCTGAACGGGAGATCCTTTGCCACGGAGATATAGAAGTTGAAAATAAGGATGATAAGTATGGCTATCAGGATTGTAATTACCAGGCTTAACACGTAGTTGGAAAGCAGAAGGTACGGCAGCACCAGGAAAATTACCGTGAAAACATATGTCACGCCGGTATAAACGGCGGATTTCATGGCCCTGCTGCTTTCCTGCTCCGTCCTGGCTGAAAGGTATTCGGATGCTGACATTGAAAGTGAAGCAGCAATGCCGGTTATAAGTCCTGAAAGCGCTATGAGACGGGTATCCTTCAGTGCGAAGGTCAGGCCGGCAAGCGTACCGGTAAGCTCCACCAGTGCATCATTGAGCCCCAGGACCATGGAACCTACAAACTGGAGCCTTTCCTCCTCAATTATTGCGACCAGCTCTTTTTCATGCTTGTCTTCTTCATTTGAAATTCTCCTGAAATCCTCAATCTTTTCGCCCAATTCCGCGTACACCTTTTCCGCGTTCTTCTCTCCGCGCTCCATAAGCTTTATGCCGAAAGTGATGCCGAATACCATGGAAATGAAGGTATAAAAGAACACCTTCAGCCTGTTCGGCTTCATTTCGGTTCCGGTATACTTTTTCAGGGCGTTGTGATGATGGAGCTCGTCATTGGCAATCTGCTGAAGGACTTTGCTGTTCTGCCTGTTTTTCCTGGAAAGCTTCAGATAAATATGGTGTTCTGTAATCTCGTTTTTCTGGGCCTTACGCAAAGACTTCACAGTACCTTCGTCTATGCTGTAACCCATCCCTGTTCACTTCTTTCCCTGTAGATTTGTATTGGTGCCTTCTGTATTTTCAGTTTACCAACGTCTACAATATCAACAGGCACCGGACAAAATATATTATAGTATTTCAGCCATGATGTTTAAAGCATCTGAAACTCCCGCAATTCTCTCCTGACTTTTGCTGTATACTTGATAAGTGAGGAAGGTGCATCAATGAACAGGACATCCCTGAGCAAATTCCTGAGCCTTATATTGCGGCACAAGCCGGAAATTGCCGGCATAAGGCTCGACGAACACGGATGGGCGAGAGTGGATGAGCTTATCGCAGCTGTTTCGAAGAAAACCTGGTTCGACATGGATATGCTCGAGGAGATAGTAAGGACGGACAGCAAGCAGCGCTATTCATTCAATGAAGACAAGACCCTGATACGGGCAAACTACGGGCATTCCGTGCCTGTGGACCTTGAGCTTGAGGCGACTTTGCCTCCCGAAATCTTGTGGCACGGGACGGCAGAAAAGAATGTGGCGTCAATAGATTTGAAAGGCCTTCTTCCTATGGGACGTCTGTATGTGCATCTTTCGCAGGATAAGGAAACCGCAATGAAAGTCGGGGCACGCCATGGCAAACCTGTCCTGTACTGCGTAAGAAGCGCTGAGATGGCGGCCGATGGTTACAAGTTTTACTTGTCAAAAAGTGGGGTATGGCTTACAAAAACCGTACCTGTAAAATATCTGGAAAAGGCATAAGGCTTCATCCCGATTTGTTGGCGTGAACATTCCGGGGTTGGCATGACCTGAATGAAAAACGGCTGTGCAAAAGACACAGCCGTTTTGTTTCAGTTTAAGATTTATGCTTTCCGCTGAAACATCTTCACAAGCTCGACAACCGGTATCACCAGAATGGCAAGCGCAAGGGCGGTAACATACTCCGTGAAGCTGATATATGTGAAGCCAAAGGCGTTACGCAGGAACGGTATGAATATGACCAAAGCCGTGAGGATGAATGACAGCAACATTGAGCCGAAGAGATAGAAGTTGTGGTTGCCGATTCTGAATATAGAGCCGTACTGGGAGCGCATGTTGTAGGAATGGAATATTTCAGCCATCGACATTGTAAGAAATGCCATGGTCATTCCGTCATTGCTGGTTACAATTCTCCATGCACCGTTCTCAATCCGCTCGCCGATGAAGTATGCAGCAAGGGTCAGGATGGAAACCAGAAGGCCCTGGTAGAATATGCTGAATCCCATTCCGCCTGAGAAAATGCCTTCGTTGGGGTCGCGGGGCTTGCGCTTCATGATGTCCGCTTCTCCCTTTTCCATGCCGAGGGCGAGGGCGGGAAGCGAGTCTGTAATCAGGTTAATGAAAAGGATGTGCACCGGCTTTAGAATCGTAAAGCCGAGCATGGTGGCAAGGAAAATGCTTATTACCTCGGAAAGGTTGGATGAGAGGAGGAACTGTATTGATTTTCTTATGTTGTCGTATATGCGGCGTCCTTCCTCCACTGCGGCAACGATTGTGGCAAAGTTGTCGTCGGCAAGTATCATGTCGGCAACGTTCTTGGTGACGTCGGTGCCTGTAATGCCCATGCCTATTCCTATATCCGCATTCTTTATCGAGGGGGCATCGTTAACTCCGTCGCCGGTCATGGCCGTTACGTATCCGCGGCTCCTCCAGGCGTTTACTATCCTCGATTTGTGCTCTGGCTTGACTCTGGCATATACGCTGTACTTTTCAACGTTTTTAATGAATTCCTCATCACTTATCTCATCCAGCATGGCTCCGGTGATTGCCTGGGAACGGTCTGTTATGATGCCGAGTTGCATGGCTATTGCAGTTGCAGTATCTATGTGGTCGCCTGTTATCATTACGGGACGGATGCCGGCAGACCTGCACTCCTCGATTGCAGCATAAACCTCGTCCCTTACGGGGTCCATCATTCCAACAAGGCCAAGGAAAACAAGGTTGCTTTCATGCTCCGGAGTAAGTTCCGCAGGCTGTGTTTCCCATTCACGGTATCCTGCTGCAAGGACACGAAGTGCCTTGTATGCCAGGCGCTTGTTCTCGCTCATGAAGAATTGCCGCTTTTCCTCAGTCAAGGGGAGAATCTGTCCGTTTTCGAGATAATGGGTGCATTTGGATATCACAACATCCGGTGCGCCGGTGGTATGCTGAATGAATCCGCCCTCCGGCTTTCTGTGCAGGGTGGTCATCAGCTTCCTTTCCGAGTCGAAGGGGATTTCCGCAACACGGGGATATTTCCTTGAAAGTTCGTTTTTTGGCAGACCGATTTTATTTGCATAATTTACGACAGCAGCCTGTGTCGGGTCACCTTCGGCCTGTCCTTCCTCATTCAGTTCAGCATCGGAGCATAATGCAAGGGAAGTGGCAAGAAACTTTTCGTCATCGCCGGAATATTCGACCACCGTCATTTTGTTCTGTGTGAGCGTTCCGGTCTTGTCTGTGCATATTATCTGCGTGCAGCCCAGGGTCTCCACGGCTGTAAGCTTGCGTATTATGGCGTTTCTCTTTGACATTTTGGTAACGCCGATGGAGAGAACGATAGTAACAACCGCCACAAGACCTTCAGGAATTGCCGCAACGGCAAGGCTCACAGCAAGCATGAAGGAACTGAGCACTGTATCGGCAAGGTTTGCGCCGGGTACCGGGGTAGTGAGGAAATAGCGAAGGAGGCTTACCCCGAACATGACTGCACAGATTGCAAGAACAAGAACCGTAAGTATGCGGCTCAGCTGGTCAAGCTTTTTCTGAAGCGGAGTTTCTCCTTCCTGCGCAGTGGTTATGGCGTTGGCTATTTTACCCATCTCGGTGTCCATGCCCGTTGCAGTGACCACCATCATGCCGCGCCCATAAACCACAGAACTTCCCATATACACCATGTTAACCCTGTCTCCCAGAGGGACGTCTCCATCCCTGGATTCAAGCGTAGCATCGGTTTTTTCCACCGGTACCGATTCACCGGTCAGAGCAGCCTCCTCAACTTTCATGCTGTAGCAGCTGATAAGACGTCCGTCTGCGGGAACCGCATCTCCAGCCTCAAGGAGCACCACGTCGCCGACGACCAGTTCTTCGCTTTTGACATGGACTAAATGTCCGTCGCGCATTACTTTGGAAGTGGACGCAGCCATTTCCTTGAGAGCTTCGATGGCGGCTTCCGCCTTGTTTTCCTGAATCACGCCGAGAGCAGTGTTGAGCACTACGACAAACATGATGATGAATACGTCTGACAATGACTCACCTGAAAAGTGTGATGTTATGCCTGATATTACCGCTGCTGCAATCAGTATGAGCACCATAGGATCGGATATCTGCGCGATGATTCTTTGGAATACCGTAGTCTTCTTGCCTTCTTCAAGACGATTGGGACCGTATTTGGAAAGCCTTTGGGAAACTTCAGCAGAAGTCAGTCCGCGTTCGGTGCTGCCTACTTCCCTGAGTACGTCCTCCTTCGACATGAAATAGTGTTTCAAGACAGTCTCTCCTTTCTTCAAGCAGCTTTTCTGTCGTTTTTGCAGAGTTAAAAAAAAGAGACTTTGCGCGTTTTACCGCGCATAAGTCTCGTTCTTTTCCCGCTCAAGTGAGGCGGTTACTCCGTGCCAGACGGATACTATTTATCCGCCATGATGTTGACCCGGAGCGCGCTCTGGGCGCGAACTACTCCCCTATGCGTTAAAATATTAACATAAGCTGGTACCGATTGTCAACTTCAAATGTTATTTTGAACATAGTTTTGCTTTAAAAAAGCATATTTGCAAATTATGAATAAAAGTACTGCAAATCAGGCTTACTTGTAGTATTATTGATTATGCAGTACGGCAAGCCGGTTTTACAGTATATCACCGGGATGCCTGTGATATGACCAATCATTCTGCTGGAGTATGACAAAAGGAGGATGAACGATGAAGAAACTCAGAATCGCAGACGGAATACACATGCTGACGATGAATGTCGATGACATACTGTTTGAGGGTATGTGGGATATCGGTAACGGGGTAACCCTCAATTCCTATATAATTCAGGGCGACAGGACCGCCATAGTTGACGGAGTAATAGGCTGGGACGGAATACCTGAGAACTTTTATACAAACATGAAGGAGATAGGTGTTGATCCGCAGAGCATTGACTATCTTATCGTAAACCATATGGAACCCGACCATTCCGGCTGGATTGCGGATTTCATGAAAGTCAGGAACGATTTTACTATAATCTGCACCGAAAAGGCCGCAGGGATGGTAAGGTCATTTTACGGGGAAGACAGAATAAGAATTGTAAAGGAAGGCGATACCCTTGACTTGGGAAAAGGCAAGGTGCTGAGTTTCCATCCGGTACCCAACGTCCACTGGCCGGATACCATGTACACATATGAAAAAAGCACGAAAACTCTCTTTTCTTGTGACATGTTCGGAGCATTCGGACGGATGGGTGACCACTGCTTCGATGATGAACTGACGTCGGAGGAAGCGGAATTCTTTGAATCAGAAGGAATAAGATATTATTCCAATGTGATGGCCACGTTCACTCCAAGCGTTAAAAAGGCAATAGAGAAAGCGAAGACGCTGGATATAAAAACGATAGCCCCGGGTCATGGGCCGGTCTACAGAAAGAATCCCGGAAAAATCATCAGCGACTATACCAGGTTTACCCGGTACGCCGAGGGAGCCGGCAAAAACGAGATAACCATCCTGTCCGGCTCGATGTACGGCATGACCGAAAAGGCAGTGGGTTTTGTCGAGGGCATCCTCAGGAGGGAAGGCATAAAGTACAACAAGCTGAAACTGCCGCATCAAAACTTAAGCGAAATGATGGCAGACGTTCTGAAGTCCGCAGGGATAATCATTGCCGCTCCAACCTATGAATACAAGCTCTTCCCGCCGGCGGCCGCAGCACTCGATGAAATCGGCAGGAAGAAGATTACGGGAAAGACCGCGTTCAGGTTCGGGTCCTACGGATGGTCCGGAGGTGCGGAAAAAGAACTTAATGAGATAACGGAAAGAAACAGGATGAAGTGGGACTTCATCGAATCTGTCGAATTCGAAGGGGCACCGAGAAAAGAGGACCTGGACAAAATAGAGAAAAAGATAATGGAGCTGATTGAAAAAATGAAGGCAAAGATAGTTGAATAACTATCAGAAACTGGTTCTACATTAATTGCTATAAAAGCCGGCTGCCGGGATGTAATATTTTCCCGGCAGCCGGCTTTTTTAACGTTAATTTTACATACATTATAATCCTAGACCGCTAAAAAGCGTCATATTCTGACACCGACTCCGTCAATTCCAGGACAATTAACGATATCTATTACTGATCATTATGTTCATAAGTAACAAAATACCACAATATTTTCATTCTTAATATGCGAAAAATTTACAATAAATATACAAAAATATATGTTGTATACATTGACAAATTAACCGGCGTATTTTAAATAATAAAAAGGAAAGCATAAATGAACCAGTTGCATTTAATAAGCAGAAAATAAAGGCCATACACTTGGCAATCCTAACACCGCTCAAAACCGCAGCACTGGTCTAAAGTATTTTGTATACATTTAAGGAGCTTGATCAAGATGACTGGGATAGTAGTTGGGGAGGAAGCCAAGGAAGAGCTGATGGAAAACCCCATTCCCATTAATTACAACGAAGTACCCGATTTTGCGCGGGAAGATTATGAAATCAGCATGGAGAAGGTCCCGGAGTTTTGTGATGAGAGAGGTCACAGTCATCTTATAGTATATGGCGACAGGGAAGATGCTTTCAACATTCACTTCTTAACCGACCTGGAATCTCGTTTTGAAGATGCTCAGTTACTGGCGGAAAAGGGCAAAAGGCCTAAAATGATTTTGGGCAATAAATGCCATATCTATGCAGGCAAGATAACTTAGATTTTTATCTCTATTATCCTTTCAGCCTGATCGTCAGCCGACGGAAAATTTTATGCTTTGAATATCACACACTGGATGTGAACATTCCGGAACCCAGCTGTATTGTGAAAAACATGGCCGGGTTAAGTTTTGTCCCTATCTGATCTTCAGGGGGTATTCTTTTCCTGCGCGGCAGACCCGGGAATCATTTTGTGCCTGGGATGATTTTTGTGCTTTAAAAGACAGGTTTCTTTGAGAAACCGTCTAAAAAATAGAAAGGAGAATGGTGAATGAAAAAAGTATTAGCACTCTTGCTGGCTCTGTCTTTGGTTTTTAGCTGTGCTGCATGTGGCGCTAAAGGCACTGAGACAGCCACGAGCACCGGTGGAGAATGAGGTGCAGTCACGGATACCGGTGAACAGGGAGGTACAGAAAAAGGCAAACAGGAAAAAATAAAAATAGGCGTTTCCATTTGGAGCTCAACCGACACCCTGGGCAGCCAGTGCAAGATGATACTTGATGCTGCAGCAAAGGCCTTGGGAGTTGAACTGGTATATGTTGACCAGAATCATATTTCCGAAAAGGTAACGGCTTCCATGGAAACATTGGCTGCAGCCGGCTGTGACGGTGTAATAATCTGCAACTCCTCATCTGCTGAAATGACATCTGTAATCAACACAGCAAATGAGAATAAAATATATGTTGCACAGTTCTTCCGCTCCATCAATAAAGAGAGCAATCCCAATGAATATCAACTGGCTGTAAGCTCTCCTTACTATGTCGGAACAGTTCATGAAGACGAGGTAGACAACGGATACCAACTGGCTCAAGTTCTTGCCGAAAAAGGCTACCGCAAGATAGCTCTCATGGGTTGGGAGCCCGGTGACGCCACATTCCTGGCAAGATGGGAAGGATACAAGAAAGGCGTAGAAGGATGGAACAAGGAACATCCTAATGATCTTGTGGAACTCCTTGAGCCCCAGTACGGCGGAACCACCTCCGATACCGGTAGGGCTACCGCTGAAGCAATACTCTCCTCCAATCCCGATGCAGATGCTTTGATAGTAGCAGGCGGCGGAGGCGATCCTCTGATCGGTGCCATCCAGGCTATTGAAGGCCTTGGCAAGACAGGTCAGATTGGCGTGGCATCCACCGACTTCCTCCATGACCTTGATGTTCAGCTTCAAAAGGGCGCCATCACGGTTGAATCCGGAGGCCACTTTGCCGATCCGCTCTTTGCCTTCATGATGGTTTACAACGCCGTTCGCGGCAAATATGAGGTTCCCACCGACGGTTTCTATGAAATCGTATTCCCCTACATATTCGTTTCTTCATCAGAAGATTACGCCAACTTCCAGAAATACTTTATAGACGAACTGCCGTATAATGAAGAAGAAATGAAAGCAATGGCCGACTACTCCTTCGATCAGCTGAAAGAAACCGCTGCAAAACTTAGCATTGAAGAGGTTATGCAGCGTCATTCCGAAAAATAGAAATTAATGATAAAACATAAGCGGGGAGGAGTTGGGGCTGCTCACATGGCAGCCTCAACTCCTCCCCGCTTAATAATTAAAAAATGGGGAAGATGTATATGACGCTTAGTGAAAAAATCCAACAGTTGAAAACACATAAGGTATATGGGCGTTATTACGGTGTAGGTCTGCTTGTGATGCTTGCTTTTCTTTTTTGGGCCTTTTTCAAGATACTGACACCTGATAATTTTGGAAGCTGGGAAGCGCTTAGCTATTATCTGCAATATAGTATTATCTACTCGGTGGGAGCATGCGGCGTGTATTTTATTGTCACCATGGGGCTGTTTGATTTCAGCATAGGTGCAAATGTGGTGCTCTCATCCATCGTCGGAGTGATTCTGTCAAAAACTTTCGGCTATCCGGGTTTGATAATCGGCTGTGTAATAACCGGAATAATTATAGGTATTCTTAACGGTTTTATTTATGTTAAGCTGAAGATACCTTCAATGATTGTAACCGTAGGCCTGATGCTCATCTATGAAAGTCTGGCTTATTTCGTGGCAAAAGGTGAAAAACAGTCACTGGCCAGCGACCTTCGCGGCCTTGGCGTTGCTCCGGGCAATATAATTGTGTCGGCAATAATGTTTGTCCTGGCTTATCTTATATTGAAATACACCAAAATGGGTACATATGCACATGCAATCGGCAGCAATGAGAATATGGCGAAAAATATGGGCGTGAACATCAATAAATATAAAGTTTTAGGATTTGTTACCCAGCACTTTTTTGTCGGTGTTATGGCCATATTGGCAGTCAGCTATGGCACTTCCATGACAGCCGTCACCGAAATGAGTTCCATGGCACGTAACTTTACCCCTCTGATGGGCTGCTTCTTTGGCGTAGCTTTCAGAAAATATTGTTCACCTATTGTTGCGATTGTTATCGGTGAATTTATAATATCCATCATATTCAACGGCTTCGTAGCCCTGGGCGCTCCGACGACCATTCAGAATCTCATAACAGGAGCCGCACTGCTTATAATTGTTGCGCTTACCTTAAGGTCGGTTAAAGGTACAGTTGTTAAGTAACGGTTTTATTGAGACATTTGTTCAGGAGGGTAAACATGGATGATATAATTTTAAGAGCCGAGAATATATGCAAATCATTCGGCATAACAAAAGCTGTCAAAAATGTCTCCATGTCCTTTAGAAGAGGCGAAATAAGGGGTCTGATAGGTGAAAACGGCTCGGGCAAATCCACATTCTGCTCCATGTTGTGCGGAATTCATACTGTAGATTCCGGCAGATTTATACTGGATGGCGAGGAGCTGAAAATCAACAGCCTGGTTGAGGCCAACCGTAAGGGCATATCCATAATAGTCCAGGAAATGGGCACCCTGCCTGGCCTGACTGTAGCTGAAAACATCTTCCTGGGTAATGAAGACAGGTTCATAAAGTGTGGAATAAAAAACACTGCCGCCATGAACCAGGAGGCAGACCGATTGCTTGAAAAATACGGTTTCCGCCATATCAGGGGAAACTCAATGATAGATAATTATACATTTGAGGACAGAAAACTGGTTGAAATAGTCAGGGCTACCTATTTTGACCCCAAAATTCTTGTAATTGACGAAACCACAACGGCCTTAAGCCAGAACGGACGTGAGGAGCTTTATAAAATAATGAAACGCTTCCGTGAGGAAGGCCGGACCGTAATCTTCATATCCCACGATCTTTCTGAAGTAATTGAGTATACAGATACAATTTCAGTTCTGCGGGACGGGGAACTGATTGATACTGTAGACAGCGACAAGGTTAACGAAGACGACCTGAAACGGCTTATGGTAGGCCGTGAACTTAAAGGCCGGTATTACCGCACCGACTACGGCGAGCCTGTATCGGATGATGTGGTGCTTAGTGTGGAGGGGCTTACAGTTCCCGGCGAGTTCGAAGATGTCAGCTTTAAGCTGCATAAGGGTGAGATACTGGGCATCGGAGGTTTAAGCGACTGCGGCATGCACGAACTGGGGAAAGCCATATTTGGTGCATCGGAAAACCGCAGAGACACCGTTGCCCTGGCGGACGGCACCCGGATAAATTCCATATGTGATGCCATAAAGCATAATATTGCCTATACATCCAAGGACCGTGACAATGAATCGGTAATATTGAATGAAACAATAAGGAACAACATATGCCTGCCTTCCCTTGATAAGCTGGCCGAAAGGGGAATTCTGCGGCACAAAAAACTGGATAGGTTTGCAGGGAAATATGCAGATATGATACATGTCAAGATGACCGGCATCAACCAGTTTGTATCCTCATTGTCCGGTGGTAACAAGCAGAAAGTGGTTCTGGCCCGCTGGCTGGGAAGAGACTTCGATATCATAGTGCTTGACAGTCCTACCCGCGGAATTGATGTCAAGGTCAAGGCGGATATATATACATTGATGTATGAGCTTAAAAAGAAAGGCAAATCCATCATACTGATTTCCGAGGAAATACAGGAACTGATGGGAATGAGCGACCGAATCCTGATAATGAAGGACGGCATAATCAACGGTGAAATATTAAGAAGCCCGGACCTCAGCGAGGAAGACTTCATAGCGAAGATGGTTTAAGGAGGTTAATCCAATGTTGAGTCAAACATCCCTGGAGCATAATGAACAGAAGAATGAAAAGGGGTCTGTCAGAAATCTCCTTGACAGGATACATATAAATGCTGTACTGCCGATGGTAGGCTTCATAGTCATATTGTTGGTTTTTGCCTTTCTGACAGATATGAGAATAGTTCAGCCTAAGAGCATAAACCTTATTCTCAGCCAGGTATATGTCCTTATGATAGCAGCATCCGGTGTATTCATGGTAATGACCATGGGCGGGCTTGACTTCTCGCAGGGTTCTATTCTCGGCCTGTCTTCCATTGTAATAAGCTATCTGTCATTTTATAATATAATTCTCGCAATTATAGCGGGAATTGCTGTAGGAGCAATAATTGGTGCCATTAACGGGTTCTTCCACGTGAAGTTCCGTATCCCCTCCTTTATTGTTACAATCTGCACCATGTTCCTTTTCAGAGGCCTGAATGCTTACCTTACAACCAACTCCCCTGTAGCTGCCCATGTAAGCGTTACAAGCTATAACGTCACATGGCTGAAGATGTTGCTCACCATACTGGTGCTTCTGATTATCTACCTGTTATTTAACTATACCAGGCTGGGCATGGTTCTGAAAGCCATAGGCGCCGGCGAAACGGCGGCCAAATACTCCGGTGTGCGCACCGACCTTACCAAGTTTCTGGTATTCACTGCCGCCGGCGCAATTACAGGCTTTGCGGCTTTCCTTAATGTAATAAAGGTTGGCTCCATAACCGCTACTGCCGGAAACCAGCTGGAAACCCAGATACTCATATCGCTCGTCCTGGGAGGCATGCCCATAACAGGTGGCTCCAAGGTAAGATTTTATAATATAATTGTAGGCTCGCTGATCTTCTGCATACTGAACAACGGGCTTGTTATGCTGGCTCTGGATACGGCCATGCAGCAACTGATAAAGGGTATAATCTTTGTATTGGTTGTGGCCCTTACCATCGACAGGGAGTCAATTCAGGTTGTTAAATAAACCATTAACACTGCATCAAATATCTTATTGCCTATCGTAAAAATGGCATTCAGGAAAAATATCCTGGATGCCATTTTGTCTACAGTCTGAAGCGGTTCCAGCCGCTTTTTTTTAGTCATTGATTACACGCCATCCGTCTGTTTTAGTTTTATTATCCCCCGTGGTTAAATTTTATGTTTCGTGCTCCATGGTTAAAATAATCCCTTTTTTATTTATTTTTGAAATCATCCTGTAAACAGGTTGTTGAATTTTGACTGTTTCGTCGGTTGCCTTCAGAATAAGGGATTTGAACTTTTTTCTTGCCTTCGGAAAGGTATAGTTGTACAATAATATTGAGTTGTGCGTACAAGTATGGAAGGAAAGCGATGATGGAAGACAATAATTCCAAATATTCTTTTATTGTTGAGACTTTGAGAGAAGATATCCTGATGGGAAACATCAGGCCAGGTGAAAAGATTCCTTCTGAGAACGTTCTAGCCGAGAAGTTCTCGGTAAGCCGCCACACCGTCAGAAAAGCTCTTTCTGTACTTGTCAATGAAGGATATCTTGTTACGAAACATGGACTGGGAACTTACTGCGTTGACAGGAGTTCAAAAAGAAACAGCTCAGGAAATATCGGAGTAATCACTACCTATATATCAGAATACATTTTCCCGAGAGTTATTCAGGGCATTGACAGTGTTCTTTCAGACAACGGCTACAGCATCATACTTAAAAACACCGGCAACGACTCTGAAATGGAAGCCGGGTGCCTGAAGGATATTCTTACAAAAGACGTGGAAGGTCTTATTATTGAACCCACGAAAAGCGCACTGCATTCAAAAAACCTGAAATATTACAGGGCACTGGACAATCACCGTATTCCCTATCTGTTCATTCATGGCTGTTACCAGCAGCTGGAGGACAGATCCTACGTAATACTGGACGATACGGCAGGCATGCATGCCGTTGTGGAATACCTGGCAAGGCTTGGACACAAAAAGATAGTGGGAATATTCAAAGCGGATGATATTCAGGGTATCAACAGGCACAAGGGTTATGTAAAGGCCCTGAATGAAGCCGGATTGCCTTATGATCCGGACTATGTAATATGGTTCCATACAGAGGACAGGGAGACCAAGCCTTCAGAGGCCATAAAGTACATGATAAGAAACAGGTATCAAATGGATGCCATTGCCTGCTACAATGACCAGATTGCCGTCGGGATAATAAAACAGCTGAGTGATTTGGGGATTAAAGTTCCCGGAGACATATCCGTGACGGGTTTTGATGACTCTTTCCTTTCGGTGAGTACATCGCCGGAACTGACTACTGTCACGCATCCGAAGGAAAAACTCGGAGAGCTTGCTGCCCGGATTCTTCTGAAAATGCTCAGGGATGATAATTACCTTGACAATCCGGTACATGAAATCATTGTTCCTGAACTGGTTATCAGAGAATCATGCAGGGAGAGATGACATTAATTAAAGGAGGAATGAGCATGAGTGAAGCCAGAAAACACATTGAAAACGGCAACACAACCATAGGCATCGAGCTGGGTTCCACCCGTATCAAAACTGTTCTGATCGGCCCTGACCATGAAGTCCTGGCTTCAGGAAACCATGACTGGGAAAACCGCAATCTGAACGGGATCTGGACTTACAGCCTTGATGACATCTGGAACGGGATACAGGACAGTTACAGGAAACTGGCCGACGCTGTCGAAAAGGAATACGGAGTGGTTTTAAGGACCACGAAGGCAATTGGTATCAGCGCCATGATGCACGGGTATCTGGTATTTGACAAGAACGGCAGGCTGCTTACCCCGTTCAGGACATGGAGGAACAATATTACCGGCCAGGCTTCGGAACTGCTCACCAAACTGTTCAATTACCCGATTCCCCAGAGATGGAGCATTGCCCATCTTTATCAGGCAATTCTCAACAACGAGGAGCATGTCCCTGAAATCAGTTTCATGACTACTCTTGCCGGCTATGTACACTGGAAACTGACAGGGAAAAAGGTCCTTGGAATTGATGACGCATCCGGCGTATTCCCAATCGATATAAGTACAAAAGACTACAATAAAAAGATGATTGGACAGTTCAATGAGATACTTCGTGAGAAAAACATTTCATGGAAGCTGGAGGATATCCTGCCAGAGGTTCTTGAAGCAGGTGAGAAAGCCGGGGAACTCACTGAAGAAGGGGCAAAACTTCTGGACGTGACAGGACGACTGCAGTCCGGAATTCCCCTGTGCCCTCCCGAAGGTGACGCGGGTACCGGTATGGTGGCAACAAACTGCATTGCTGAACGGACCGGAAATGTTTCGGCAGGCACTTCTGTTTTTGCAATGATTGTTCTTGAAAAGGAACTGTCAAAAGCATATCCCGAAATTGACCTGGTTACCACTCCTACCGGCAAACTGGTCGCAATGGTGCATTCAAATAACTGTACCTCGGATTATGACGCGTGGATATCGCTTTTCGGCGAAGCCGTAAAGGCCCTGGGCTTTGAAGTCAGCAAGGCAAAACTATATGATACGTTTTTGTTCAAGACTCTGGAGGGCGACCCTGACTGCGGAGGTCTGCTGTCATACGGATATGTGTCGGGTGAGCATATCACGAATTTTGAAGAAGGCCGCCCGATGTTTGTCAGGAAACCTGACAGCAAATTCAGTCTGGCCAACTTTTTCAGGACACATTTGTTCGCCTCACTGGGAGCCTTGCGCATAGGTCTGGACATTCTTCTTGAAAAAGAATCTGTTAAAGTTGATGAAATCCTGGGCCATGGGGGATTTTTCAAGACCAGGGAGGTAGGACAAAGGATTATGGCCGCTGCAACCCGTGTTCCCGTAAGCGTTATGGAGACTGCAGGAGAAGGAGGAGCATGGGGGATTGCACTTCTCGCATCCTATATGGCAAACAGGTCTGAAAATGAAACCCTGGAAGATTACCTGAACAACAGGGTATTTAAAGCCAACAGGAAGATAACTGTAAAACCTGATCCCGAAGACGTGAGGGGCTTTGATTTGTTCATGGAGCGTTATATAAAAGGCCTGGCAATTGAAAAGGCTGCCGTGGAGAATTTGAAGTAAAACGCCGAACTGAAAGGGGGGCAGAAAATGTTGGAGGATTTGAAGCGTGCGGTTCTTGAAGCGAACCTTGAACTGCCGAAAAGGAATCTTGTGATTTATACCTGGGGGAATGTCAGCGGAATTGACAGGGAGAAAGGAATTATTGCCATCAAGCCCAGTGGTGTCGAATATGACAACATGACCGTGGACGATATCGTTTTGCTGGATATGACAGGAAGGGTAATCGAAGGCAGGCTGAAACCTTCCTCTGACACACCAACCCACGTGGCGCTTTACAATGCGTTCCCGGAACTGGGCGGAATATGCCATACGCATTCCCCTTATGCAACAATCTGGGCCCAGGCCGGAATGGGAATACCCCCGCTGGGGACAACCCATGGCGATTATTTCTACGGAGAAATACCCTGTACAAGGGATATGACTGAAGAGGAAATAAGGACCGATTATGAGGCTAATACAGGCGCCGTAATAATTGAAACATTCAAGAATATTAATCCTGTCGATATCCCGGCCGTCCTGGTAAGAAATCACGGACCGTTTACATGGGGGAAAACTCCGGCCGAAGCGGTACATAATGCGGCAGTCCTTGAGCAGGTTGCCATGATGGCGATTTACAGCCGCCTAATTAATCCCGACGTGGGTCCGATGCCCAAGAGACTGCTTGACAAGCATTACCTGAGGAAACATGGGCCTGGGGCCTATTACGGGCAGAAATAACAGCGTTTGAATTTTTATTTGAAAATTAATGTATTAACCACAGGAGGTGCCCAATATGTTGGATCTTAAAAAATACGTATTCTGGTTTGTTACAGGAAGCCAGCATCTTTACGGACCTGAAACCTTGAAACAGGTAGAAGAGGATGCGAAAACAATTGCAGCATCGCTTGACAGCAATGAAGCCATTCCCTGCAGGATCGTTTTCAAGGCAGTCGTAACAACTCCTGATGAAATCAGGAAGGTGATGGAGGAAGCAAACGTAGATCCCGACTGCACCGGTATCATTACATGGATGCATACTTTTTCACCCGCAAAAATGTGGATAGCAGGCCTTTCAGTTTTGCAGAAACCTCTGTTGCATTTACATACCCAGTTTAACCGTGATATTCCGTGGGACAGCATTGACATGGATTTTATGAACCTGAACCAGTCTGCGCATGGTGACCGTGAATTCGGATTTATCGGTGCGCGGATGAGAATTGCCCGCAAAGTCGTCGTGGGACACTGGCAGGATCCTGAGGTTTCCCGCAGGATTGCAGGATGGATGCGGGCAGCAATCGGGTATGTTGAAGGAAAGAAGCTTAAAATTGCCCGTTTCGGCGATAACATGAGGGAAGTCGCCGTAACGGAAGGAGATAAGGTGGAAGCCCAGATCAAGCTGGGGTGGTCAATCAACGGATATGGTGTGGGAGATCTCGTTAAAATCGTTAATGAAATTACCGATGAGAGTGCAAATAAACTCCTTAAGGAATATGAAGAAAAATACGAGATAGCCCCCGAAGGACTGAAAGAGGGCCCTGCAAGGGATGCAATAAGGTATCAGGCCAAGCTTGAAATTGCCATCAGGACTTTCCTTGAAGAAGGCGGCTTCGGAGCCTTTACAACCACTTTTGAAGACCTGCACGGACTTAAGCAGCTTCCGGGACTTGCCGTTCAGAGACTGCTGGAAGACGGATACGGTTTCGGAGCGGAAGGCGACTGGAAAACAGCAGGTCTGGTCAGAATCATGAAACTTATGTCTGCAGGGCTTAAAGGCGGCACCGCATTCATGGAAGACTACACATACCATCTTGAACCAGGCAACAATGCGATCCTCGGAGCCCATATGCTTGAGGTATGCCCGACAGTGGCTGCATCCCGTCCAAGAATTGAGGTGCATCCGCTCGGTATCGGAGGCAAGGCGGATCCTGCCCGTATGGTTTTCAACGGAAAAGCAGGAAAGGCTATAGCCGCATCGCTGATTGACTTGGGCGACCGTTTCCGCCTTCTAGTCAACGATGTTGAGGCCGTAAGTGTTGAGAAAGACATGCCCAGGCTGCCTGTTGCCCGTGTTCTATGGAAACCTCTGCCGTCGCTTCAGGAAGCTGCCGAAGCCTGGATACTTGCCGGCGGAGCACACCATACATCATTCTCGTATGACCTGACCGCGGAAAACATGGTTGACTGGGCCGAGATGGCAAATATTGAGTGTGTGCTTATCAATAAGGATACAAAACTGCTTGAATTCAGAAATAATCTGAAAATTAACGACATTATCTGGCGCCTGAGATAAGATTGCACTTAAAATAAGTGCAGACAGTGTTGGCACGATATCTGCAACAGAATAAAGTAAATGGGGTCCGGCCAAGGGCCGGATCCCATTTGTGAAGGCTGTGGACGAAATGGCATCCGGGATTTTTTCCTGGATGCCATTTTTGGGTTAAATGACAAGAAATGTAATGCAATGCCGGCGGTAGCAGCTGAAGGCTTTGGTGTGGGAAGGATATATAGCGGATATAAATAGCAGGAGGCTGGGATGGGTGGCTCATTTCGGGTTGGAATTTGGGATATATTCCTACAAGCTCTTGACACTATCAACTCAGGTTACTGTTGTTGACGATGCAGAATTTTGATGATACCATAAATTTATACCAGTTATATTTTAGCAATTTGCAGTAATACATATGCATCAATAATAAGTCGTTATGCAGCCTTAAATTATATATGATTATTGCCTTTCAAAGAATTTCTGAGTTAATTCAGAAGATTGTCAGAAGGGAAGGACCTGTAATGTACAAGGTCTTTCTTGTTGAAGATGAAAATGTGGTGCGTGAAGGTATACGAAAAAACATTCTATGGGAAGAGTATGGTTTTCAGTATACCGGTGACGCTCCCGACGGTGAGCTTGCCCTGCCGATGATCCGCAAAATTCAGCCTGATCTTCTTATTACTGATATCAAAATGCCTTTTATGGACGGGCTTTCATTAATCAGGATTGTAAAAAAGGAATTTCCCAGGACAAAGATTGTAATAATAAGCGGATATGATGATTTTTCGTATGCTCAGCAGGCCATTCACATGGGAGTTGAGCAGTACCTGCTTAAGCCGATAATCAAGGAAAAGCTGACAGAAATGCTGGTTGAGATGCGGGAGAAGATACAGGAAGAGCGGCAGATGCAGGAATACATAGAAAGTTTCAAGCGGGAGGCACAGGAATACGAGAATTTTGCACGCAGGAGATTTTTGGAACAAATTGTTACAGGAAGCCTCAGTGTTCCTGAAATATATGAAACGGCTAATAATTTAAATATAGATATCGTTTCCCCTTATTACAATATCGTTCTTTTTTCCCTGAGCAGCTCCGAATACGACGGAAGCGTTCCCGAAAGCTATACAGAAAGTCTGGCAGCGGTTCAGAACAGTATTACCCGATACTTAACAGATAATCCTGACCTCATTTTTTTCAGATGGAATATCACTACATATACAGTTCTGGTAAAGGGCACGGAAAGCAATATTAAGGAAAATACTCATAAATGCATGGAAAATATCAGTAACCGCTGTGCTATGGCAGGCCGGGATATACGATGGCATATTGCATGCGGTACTCCGGTTTCACGTCTCAGCGCAATTCCCAACTGTTTTTCGGAGGCAAACCGAATACTGTCATACCGCTATCTGTGCCCGGATGAACATGTCCTTTCAGAAGAAAGCATCTTAAATCTGCGAAACAGTAATCATTCCCATGCAGGAATTGACAAAATGGAAATTGACAGGGAACACATAATGAAGTTCTTAAGCAGCGGAACAGAAAAAGAAATTGACAATTTCATAGACCAGCTTCTGCAAAATGCCGGGGAAGAGTTCATATCATATTCGGTTTTCAGCAAGTATTTTGCAATGACCGTTTATTTTGCTGCTATAAAATATCTTGATTCAATCTGCTGCAACTCGGAAAGCCTGTGGCTGCCTGAATTCAGACCGGACGAAGACACATCAACGATTGAAGGAGCCAGAAAATATGTGTATCGGATTATCAGACAGGCAATTGAATTGCGGGACAGGGAAAGCATAAAGCAGCAGCGCGATATTCTGAGGCGGGCTGTGGATTTCATAGACAGGAATTTTTGGGATGTATCCGTTTCTCTTGACCGGGTTGCAAAAGAAGTAAATATCAGCCCGAATTACTTGTCTGCAATATTCAGCCAGGAAATGGGTCAGACCCTGACAGAATATCTTACAAGCAAAAGAATTGAGGAAGCCAAGCGAATGCTCCGTCAGACTGACAAGCTATTGAGTGAAATCGCTTACGCTGTCGGGTACAAAGATTCACGCTACTTCAGTTTTGTTTTCAAAAAAATCACCGGGCGCACACCCAGTGAATATCGAAAAGGTGTTAAACAGTGAGCGTAAGTTTTTTCACGCGAAAAGAGAAAAAAATAAAGCTTAAGAGCAGGCTCTGGAATATGATTTTACTTGTTTCCCTTCCCCTGATGCTTGTTATTGTCATACTTGCCTCTATGGGTATAATCTACGCATTTCGGTACAATGCCATTCTGAATAACGTGACAACGGCTTCCGAGTTCAACCAGAATTTTAAAGATGATGTAGACCTGAAAATGTACTATTACGTAATTGACAGCCAATACTCCGAAGGTTTGCCCATTGAAGAGGTACAGTCTGCAAAGGAGATTGCGCAGAAACTGTATTTAACTACAACAAAGAAGGAAAGTATACGCGCAATCAGCAGCGTACTAAACCTGTGCAACAATCTTGAAGAAAAAATGCAGCAAATCGCTGCCACAAGGGAGTACGATTCCCGGGTAGATCAGCTGGAGAAAAATATCTATATTATTACTGACCTGATTCAAAGGTTCATGTATACATACCTATATTACGAGGCGGCGCATCTGAACAGTCTTCAGTCCGGCATGGTAACTAATATGATCGTTTTGATGTTTATTACGGTATTATTTTCAATCGGGCTTCTTTACCTTCTTCTGGCAAGCTCAAAAAAACTAAGCCGCAGGATTGTGGATCCTATTGACATGATTTGTGAACGCCTCGAAGCCATAGGGAAGGGAAGTTTGTCCGTCCGTGAACCCATCCAGGCTGACGTTGAGGAAATACAAATCCTTTCCAACGGTATTGAAAACATGGTGGAGCGGCTCACAAAGCTGATCCGGAAAATCGCGGAACAGGAAAAGCAGCGCAGACAAACAGAATTCGCACTTATGCAATCCCAGATCAATCCCCATTTTCTTTACAATACCCTTGATACCATAATATGGCTCATGGAATCCGGAGAAATCAATGCGGCGGTAAAAATGGTCGTAAGCCTTTCCAACTATTTCCGCTTTTCCCTGAGCAGGGGCAAAAATGTTATTACTATTGAGGAAGAAGAACAGCATGTTCGCAGTTACCTGGAGATACAGCAGATGCGTTACCGGGATTTAATGGATTATGAAATAAATATACCGGACCGGATTAAGAAATATATTCTGCCCAAGCTCACACTTCAGCCGCTGGTGGAAAATGCACTGTATCATGGCATAAAAAACAGGCGTAGAAAAGGAACGATACGGCTGACCGGAAGGACCGAGGGTGATCGGATTATGCTGGAAGTAACGGATGACGGCATCGGAATGCCGGAGGAACGCCTGAAGGAAATCAGGGCTTCACTGAACGATGAAAAGAGCAAGGGCTTTGGTTTGAGAACGGTTCATCAAAGGATTCAGATACTTTTCGGCCCGGAATATGGTCTATCCCTGGAAAGCAAACAGGGCAGCGGAACCAAGGTCATTGTAACCTTTCCGATGAGGACGAGCGAAAAGGAGATGTCAATATGAGAAAGCTCCTTGCAATAATGTTTTGTGTACTGTTATTTTTTCTCTGCGCCTGTGCAGGAGATAAATATACTGTTTCAAGTACGCCGGAAGATAATCTGATTGTTGTCGGGTTTTCCCAGGTAGGCGCAGAATCGGAATGGCGTGTCGCCAATACTGAAAGCATTAAGTCAACCCTGTCCGAGGAAAACGGATACATGCTTCTCTTTGATGATGCCAGGCAGGAACAGGAAAACCAGATACGGGCAATCCGGATGTTTATACAGCAGGATGTTGATTACATTATATTTTCTCCGAAGGTTGAAACAGGCTGGAACTCAATTCTGCTGGAAGCAAAGGAAGCCGATATACCTGTAATTATGATAGACAGATATATAGAACAGGAGGATTGGGAACTTTTCACTGCTTTTGTCGGTTCTGATTTCTATAAGGAAGGTGAAATTGCGGTCAATTGGCTGGAGGATTTTCTGAAAAGTAAGGGAAGAGAGGTAGAACCTATAAGGATCGTGCATATTCAGGGTACGATAGGATCCACGCCCCAGATAGGCAGAACAACTGCCCTGGAGAAAGCAGTTGAGAGAAATCCGAACTGGCAGATAATTGCTCAGGAGTGCGGAGATTTTACCAGGGCAAAGGCTTACGAGGTTATGAGTTCGGTTTTGAAGCAAACCAGGGATATAGATGTTGTTTATTGTGAAAATGACGGAGAAGCTCTCGGGGCGATTGATGCAATGGAGGAAGCAGGGCTGAAATGCCATCCCAATGACGGTGTAATAGTAATATCCTTTGATGCGACAAGGCTTGGCCTTGAATACTGCCTGCAGGGGAAAATTGCCCTGAATGTTGAATGCAATCCTCTCCAGGGTCCGTACGTGGACCGGATTATCAAAAAACTCGAACGGGGAGAACCCATAGACAGGATTAACTATGTTGAAGAAACGTATTTTGATTACTTTACTATTACCCGGGAGATTATCGACAGCAGGGCATATTGAAGTCAGTTATTTTATTATAAATGTATGAAATATTATTGAAAGATTATTGTAACAGGATGGAAATATAAGCAATTGAAGGAATATTTATAGAATAGGGCCTGGATTTGTTTAATGTTTTAATGATTTTGTTTAAAATTTTATGCACTTTGCACTGAAAACTTGTTTTTAATATTAAAGAATTGTACAATTTTACCAATGAAAAAATTAACTATGAAAGGGGAATAAAGAATGAAAAGAGTCTTAGCCCTGTTCCTGATTGCTGTTCTGACACTGACAATGCTGGCAGCCTGTGGTGCACAACCAGCATCTCCTTCAGATGAGATAACTCCTGAAAACCCCAGTGAATCCCAGAAAGCGCAAGAATCTCCGAAATCAGGCGACGGCCTCATTAAAGTTGGTATAGTAAACAACCCGCCTTCTGAATCAGGATATCGTGCAGCAAACGTTGCAGACTTTGAAAGAGTTTTCAACGAGGCAAACGGGTACAAGGTTTCAACCTTCTACAGCCTGAAGAATGACGAACAGCTGAACGCTGCTCAGCAGTTCATCACCGACGGTGTGGACTACCTCCTCATCTCTGCAGCTGCAACTGACGGCTGGACCAATGTTCTTGAAAATGCAAAGCAGGCTGGCATAAAGGTATTCCTGTTTGACCGTATGATGAATGTTGATGAAAGCCTCTTTGAAGCTGCAGTTATTTCTGATATGGAGGCCCAGGGAAGAATGGCAGTACAGTGGCTGCTGGATCAGAAACTTCCTGAATACAATGTTGTACATATCCAGGGCGCAATGGGCAGCGATGCTCAGATAGGCCGTACAAAACCTCTGGATGAACAGTTCGCAAAGGGAACCATGAAGTGCGTGGTTCAGCAGAGTGCTACCTGGGATGAGGCAACAGCCAAGCAGATTGTTGAATCCGTCATCAACTCCGGTGAAAAATTCAATGTAATCTATGCTGAAAACGACGGTATGGCAAGAGGTGCCGTCGCAGCACTTGATGAAGCAGGTATCACACATGGTAAAAACGGAGATGTCGTTATTATCGGCTTCGACTTCAACAAGTGGGCTCTGAGGGAAGTTCTCGCCGGTAACTGGAACCTGGATGTACAGTGCAGCCCGTTCCAGGCGGAAAAGATTCATGAAATGATTCAGGCTCTTGAGAGAGGCGAGACACTGAAAGAAAAGATCATAATCAATGAGGAAAGATGCTTTGACTGCAACAATATCACTGAAGAAGACATAGAAAAATATGGTATTGGTGAATAAAACCCGACAGAACATTTTAAAGCCATGTAACAGCGAAGCAAAGTATGCGGATTTATTCCGCATACTTTCATAAAACTTATGAATTTTTTAAGGATGATATGCATGCGAAATGACATCATATTATCAATGAGAAACATCAGTAAGACATTTCCGGGTGTACATGCCTTGCAAAATGTGGATTTTACGCTGAGAAAGGGCGAAATCCATGCCCTGATGGGAGAAAACGGGGCAGGAAAATCCACATTAATCAAGGTTCTGACCGGAGTATATCCCAAGGATTCCGGTCAGGTATTGCTTAATATCAATGGCAGTCTGAAAGAAATCAATGTAAGATCGCCACAGGAGGCACAAAACCTTGGTATAAGCACCGTTTACCAGGAGATAACCCTATGTCCTAATCTGACTGTTGCTGAAAACATGTTCATTGGACGTGGCAATTATCGTTTTGTAAATTGGCGTACGATGAAAAAGCGGACAACGGAGATACTTGAAAAACTGAATATTCCCGCAAGAGCCACCCAGCAACTTGGCACATGTTCTATAGCCGTGCAGCAGATGGTGGCTATTGCCCGTGCCGTTGATATGGAATGCAAAGTGCTTATCCTTGATGAACCTACTTCCTCACTGGATGAACAGGAAGTTGAAAAGCTTTTCTCGCTTATGCGTGAACTTAAGGCACGCGGCGTTGGAATAATATTCATAACACACTTCCTTGAACAGATGTATGAGATAAGCGACAGGGTAACCGTTCTGCGAAACGGCGAACTGGTCGGAGAGTATGAGGTCAGGGATCTTCCGCGCGTACAGCTTATTTCAAAGATGATGGGCAAGGAACTTGAAGATGTTTCTGCAATAGAGAAACGAAAATTATCCGATGAAGAGACAGGACTGACACCGGTGTATGAAGCGGAAGGCCTGTCAAGTACGAACTGTCCCAATGCGTTTAACTTCAGAATCGCCAGGGGTGAGGTTAACGGCTTTACAGGACTTCTCGGATCAGGACGCAGCGAAAGTGTACGTGCGATATTTGCTGCTGACAAAATTACCGGAGGGAAAATCAGGGTAAACGGAAAACCGGCCAAGATAAGAAAGCCCAAGGATGCAATGAAACTCGGCATAGGTTACCTGCCTGAGGACAGGAAACAGGACGGAATTGTTGAGGATTTGTCAGTTCGTGAAAATATTATACTTGCACTTCAGGTACTGAAGGGATTTTTCAGACCATTCTCAAGAGCAGAAGCCGAGGAGTTTGCTGATAAATACATAAAATTGCTCGGAATTAAAACCGCTTCAATGGATACACCGATTAAATCCCTGTCAGGCGGAAACCAGCAAAAGGCAATCCTTGCCCGCTGGCTGCTTACCAATCCCCAGTACCTTATTCTGGATGAGCCTACCCGCGGTATTGATGTCGGAACAAAGGTAGAGATTCAGAAACTAATACTTAAACTGGCGGAGGAAGGTGTAAGCGTTACATTTATTTCATCCGAAATACAGGAGATGCTGCGTACATGTTCAAGACTGATAGTCATGCGTGACAGAAAAGTAGTGGGAGAACTTAAGGGCGAAGAGATGACGCAGGACAATATCATGCACATGATAGCGGGGGAGGCGGTACATAATGAATAAACTTTGGAAGAAACTCACTGGTTCCCAGCTGGTAATACCACTATTTTCCCTGCTACTGATTATCATATTCAACCTCTTCAGAGATATTGAGTTTTTCTCCATCAGTATCGTTACCAATAACCAGGGTTATCCCGTTTTATCAGGAAATCTTATCAGTATACTTAACGGTGCATCAGCCATTGCCATTTTGTCAATTGGCATGACGCTGATAACTTCATGCTGTAAGGGACAGGATATAAGCGTTGCAGCAATGGCGGCAATTGCAGGAAGTGTTTTTGTCCGTGTACTCCGCTCTTCAGGGGCAATTACCATACCTGTTGTTCTGGTCGCTTATCTGTACAGTTGCCTGGTGGCTGTACTTTTCAGTTTGTTTAACGGCATACTTGTAGCTGTGTTCAGAATTCAGCCAATGATAGCGACATTGATACTCTTTTCTGCCGGCCGGTCAATAGCTTACTGGATAAACGGAGGAGCAACCCCTACTATTTCCGACCCTATTCTGGCGAGTATCGGGGGTTTTATTCCCGGAATACCCATACCTACTCCGATAATTATCATGATTATATTCCTGGTATTGATTTCGCTTGTATTAAGATTTACAACCCTTGGCCTTTACACCCAGGTTGTCGGAATAAATGAAGGAACTGCACATCTTAACGGTATCAATCCCGTCCTGGTAAAACTTTTAGCATTTATCATTTCAGGGGTCTGCGTTGCCACAGCGGGATGCATTACGGTGTGCAGAATAGGGCTTATCAACCATGAAACACTTCTTCTGGATGCCGAGATGGATGTTATTCTTGCCGTTGCCATAGGCGGTACATCATTGGGCGGAGGCAAATTTAACTTATTTGGCTCGATTATAGGGGCACATATTATTCAGGCCCTTACAGTTACGCTGTATGCAATGAAAGTGCCCTCTGCGGCTGTAAAGGCTTATAAGGCAGTCATAATCATAATTATTGTCGTTATCAGTTCTCCGTTTGTTAAGGAGACTGTAATAAATATATTCAGGAAGGCTGCCAGGAAACGTATCAAGAATGAAATTCCGGTAAAGGCTGCTTCATAGGATTTTCCATTGTCCGGTTTACTGCTGTGCAGTTGGGGCAAACCCGTCGGGAAAAAATCTACTATAAAAAAATGGGGAAAGGGATAATATGAAAAAAGATAGGAACTTGTCAGGCGGAACATCATTAAACAGAGGCAGGGAGCCCATTTCAAATACCAATTTGCTTATGGCTATCACCGTCTGTACCTTTTTTGGTATGTACGGTATTGCAATGGCTGTCTGGAAGGGCGGTTTTTTAAATCCCCAGCAGTTCCTTGACCTTTTCAACAATAATGCGTTCCTGCTGATAATTGCCTGCGGCCTCAACATGGTCATGATATCGGGAGGCATTGACATATCAGGAGGAGGTATTACAGCCCTTGTTACAATGGTCTGCGTTGTTTACCTTGAAGACCATGGGGGCACCGTTCTGGGTTCGATATTGATAGCCCTGGGTATAGGTCTGGCTTTTGGACTTGTTCAGGGCATACTGGTAGCATATCTGGATATACAGCCTTTTATTGTTACTCTGGCCGGAATGTTTTTTGCAAGGGGTATGATAACTATAGTGAGCATAGCCCCGCGTACAGCGTCCCAGGAAGCTTTCCTCAAGCTCAAGCAAACCCGGATAACACTTCCCGGTATTGGCTATTACGGAAAGACCGGCAATTTTATCCCTGCACAGATTGAACCGGGAGTAATTGTCGCCATTGCCATAGTCATTATTGTGGCAATAATACTGAAATGGACAAGGTTCGGCCGCAACCTTTACGCAATAGGCGGAAACAGCCAAAGTGCATTGACTCTCGGTATTAACGTCAGGAAAACCAAGTTTTTTGCCTACCTGCTGGCAGGCCTGTTCTCAGGTATAAGCGGGTATGTTTACCTTCTTCATACAGGTGCGGGAGATGCGGCGAATGCAGCCCAGGCGGAAATGCAGGCGATAGCATCCAATATTATCGGAGGAACGCTGCTTACCGGCGGGGTCGGAAACGTTATCGGTACCCTTTTCGGAATGCTCTCATTAAAAACCATTACCAATATCGTAATTGCCTCGGGTCTTACCAAGCCGTATTATCAGAGCATTACCACGGGACTTATGCTGTGCTTTTTCATTCTGCTTCAGAGTGTAATTCTTGCTGTTCGTGAGAGGCGATCGGCTAAATCGCTTATTCCGGAATGGATGAAGTTTAAGAGACATGAAAAATGCGAGAGCTGATATTTTATCGCGTAATTATCTGATGTATTTTCTGATATGCATCAGATAATTTTTTCTGGATTTTTTAAATTTGTTATTCATTGAAATCCAGACCGGTTTTGATACAATGTCAATAACCACACAGCAAATGTCAGCAGTTAACGATGGATCAGCGTTTTCCACCGAAGATATGAATGCAACATCCCCGAAAACTGAAATTGCTGTAGCATCAGAAAAATACATAAAGAATATTAACAAGCTTATTAATTGGTGTTATAGTAAGGGGGGCTGGTGAATTATGGTATTTATATGCTATCCGCAGTGCAGTACATGCCGCAGGGCAAGAAAATGGCTTCAGGACAACGGGATAGCCTTTGAGGAAAGAAACATAAAGGAAAACAGGCCGACCGTCGATGAACTGAAGGACTGGCACAGAAGGAGCGGCCTTCCGCTGAGGAAGTTTTTCAACACCAGCGGGCGGCCGTACAGGGAACTGGGGCTGAAGGAGAGGCTTCCTGCCATGGGCGAAGATGAACAGTACAGGCTTCTGGCATCTGACGGAATGCTGGTTAAGCGTCCAATCCTTGTGGATGACCGATTTGTCCTCGTGGGCTTTGACGAAGAAGCCTGGAAAAATGCGCTGGATGAGAACGGCATGATTTAACCGGGAGGCTTTGAATTGCAGTATTTTTAGAATAAACGACGGAATTCCATAGTCCTGATCTTTCCCGAATCGATTTGAAACGGGATGATTTCAGAGCACCCATATTTTAACGGATGCTTCGCAATGAGGGGGGTTAAGATATGGAAAAGTGCCTGTTGTCGATTGATTGGGACTATTTCGTCTACACCCGGGACAACTGGGGGTCTTACATAGAAAACAACAGGAGCCTTATTGACTCCTGGTACAAGAGATATATTCAGGCAAAAGCACGGAGTGAGGATATCCGGGAATACTTCCTGCTTTCGGGGGAGATGGACGGATTCTGGGACAGGATTAGGAACTGCTTTACCTTTGCCAACTGCACGAAAGCATACGTGTCCGATTCCCATACCATGTCATACAGCATAGCAAAAGAAAACGGATGCAGGGCAGTATTCCTCTTTGATTCCCACTCGGACCTGGGCTACGGAGGACTTTCGTCACTAAGTTTCGAACTGAACTGTTCAAACTGGCTCGGAAAACTTCTCGCGGAAAACCATATCAGTGAAGCGCATATTTTCTACAGCCCATATACAGCGGAAAAACCGGAACACTTCAAAGCAATTAACAGCAAGTTCAATGTAAATTACCATGATTTGAGCTACCTGGATGGCAAACGGATTCCCGTATCAGCCGTACATATCTGCAGGTCAGGTGCATGGACCCCTCCATGGCTGGATGACAGGTTCAAGCAGTTTGTTGAAGCATTGGGTATTCCGTACGAGATAAAAGACTGTCCGGAAAGGAAATGGGATCCCGAGCATATCAGCTTTGCTGACCAGATATATTACATGATGGCATGACGGAACTGTTCCGTGCGCAGTGGGCAACAGGATTGACAGCAGTTTTTTGCCCTGATAAAATAGCCTTGAATCTAAAAGGGAGTAGCTTTTAAGATAAGATCAACATGCTGGAGAAATCCTGGTCTTATCTTCTTTAACGGTTTCGTTAAGGAAAGCGAGACTTTTAGATTATCGGAGTTATTCTGATAATCTAAAAGTCTTTTTTATATATTGTCTGGCATTTTGGCTTCAAGGATGCATTGATTCGGCAAAGGGGAATTGATATGCTTCAGGAAATGATAAAGGCGTTCCTGCTGATTTTTGTCGCTGAAATGGGGGACAAGACCCAGATTCTTGCCTTGGCCTTTGCCACCAGGTTTCCGGTAAAGAAGGTCCTTGCAGGGATTGGGCTTGGCGCCTTTCTTAACCACGGGCTGGCCGTCGCCCTCGGAAACTACCTTTCCAAAGTGGTTCCCATCAATACAGTTCAGATGATAGCGGGCATTGCGTTTGTAGGATTTGCCCTCTGGACTCTGAAGCCTGATGATGAGAAAGAAGAGGAAAAGGAAACGAAGATGCATTTGGGACCCACTGCAACTGTTGCACTGGCTTTCTTCCTCGGTGAGCTCGGCGACAAGACGCAACTTACTGCAATAACCCTGGCCGCGGACGCCGGATATCCCCTGATGATACTTGCAGGCACGGTATCAGGCATGATAGCCACCGGAGCCCTCGGAATTTTCATTGGCAAAAAGCTGGGCGACAGGATTCCGGAACTGGGCATCAAGCTCCTTGCGTCGACAATCTTCATGTTCTTTGGGATTCAGAAGCTGTACCAGACAGTTCCGGATCAGTATATCAAGGTTTATACCGTTGTTCCCTTTCTCGGCATACTGGCTTTGGTCGTGTTCCTGATGGTAAAGGCGCTGCTCCGCAGGCAACGCGAAGGAATCAGGTCGGAGTTTATGGCGAAGGCCAGGATGCTCCATGATTATTACCTTCATATGAAGCAAGACCTGGAGGACATCTGCCTGGGATCGGAATACTGCTTTACATGCCAGGGCAGCCAGTGCGCCGTGGGAAGGACAAAAGAGATCGTTCAGGCTGCGCTTGCCGACCAGGAATGGCATGAAGCTTCTGCAGAAGACCAAAAAGGTGAAGTTGGCAAGCCCTTCAACAGGGAAAAGATCCTTGATTCGCTGACAGACACACTTTGCCTTATAGAAACCATCCATGACGAAAAGAGCCTGGCCAACGCCCACAGCATCAGGAAGCAGCTTGAGGCTATTCTTCTTGGAAGGACGATAGAGGAATTCAGAAATATAGAATCATATCTCAAAACATTGCGTCAAATTGATGCTACGCTTTCTGCAAGGATAGAAGAAATGGTTCACATGAGAGAAGACTTTCAGGTTTCTATGAAAGCGGCGTCAGGAGGCAGGTAAAAAATGACGAAAATCAACCTATGTAATTTGTGGCGACCGTCGACATACGGTCGCTTTTGTTTATATAATTGCCACTGTAAAATATATGCTCTGGCGCAAAGATTTTGTTGACAGGACGGCCTATAAGTTATAGACTATTTATTAAGGTCGATGGTTTATAGACCAGGAGGATAAGCGATGGAAAACTACAGGCTTACCGAAAGCGAAAGGAAGTTTGCCGAGCTGATCTGGCAGAACGAACCCATAAATTCCGGGGATCTCGTAAAGCTTTGCGAAAGGGAAATGAAATGGAAAAAGTCCACGACATATACCGTGCTGAAGAAGCTATGCGAAAAAGGGCTTTTCAAAAATGAAAACGCCGTGGTATCGTCCCTGATCTCAAAAGACGAGTATTATTCAAGGCAGAGCATACGTTTTGTGGAAGATACATTTGGAGGATCCCTGCCCAGGTTTTTAACCGCCTTTATAAGCGGAAGAAAACTTACCAGGCAGCAGGCTGAGGAGCTGAAAAGGCTTATTGATGAGCACAAGGAGGATTAGTCATGGGCGGGATATTCGTTGCTGTCCTGAACATGAGCCTTAAGGCAAGCTATGCGATCATCATCGTGATATTCGTCAGGTTTTTGTTGAAAAAAGCTCCAAAGACCATATCCTATGCCCTGTGGCTCGTGGTGGCGTTTCGCCTGGTAGTGCCATTTTCCTTTCAGAGCGCATTCAGCCTCATGCCGCGAAGTACCGGTGTCGGCCTGGTATACCTCGGGGTATCCGAAAAGCAGATGCAGGGAAATTACGGCAGTTTACAAGCAGAAGCTTTGCTTGTAAACAATACATTTTCCGTAGCGCAGACCGAAGCTGGCGCATTTAACCTTTTCGATTTTGCTGACGCTGGAGCGTTGATCTGGGTTTCGGGTATGGCGCTGTTTTTAGTTTACAGTCTTGTTTCAACCTTTTTATTGAAAAGACGGCTTGAAGACGCTGAACCATCAGGCAAAAACGTTTTTGAGGCGAAAAATATCAGGACCCCGTTTGTGCTTGGGCTGATAAAACCAATGATTTATCTGCCGGCCGGATTGGGCGTGGAGGAGAGGGAATATATCCTTCTGCACGAGAAGGTTCACCTACGCCGTAAGGATCATATTATAAAGGCTCTGGCTTTCATGATACTGGCTGTGCACTGGTTCAATCCACTTGTATGGCTTGCGTTCATGCAGATGAGCTCCGATATGGAGATGTCCTGCGATGAAAAGGTGCTTGAAGAAATGGGCGGGGAGATAAAAAAGGCATATGCCGGATCGCTGTTGTCCCTTTCGGCGGGATGGTATATCGCGAACGGCAACCCGCTAGCCTTCGGAGAGGGAAATGTAAAGAATAGGATTGAAAATGTGCTGAGCTATAAAAAGCCGGGATTCTGGTTGGTATTCTTGTCTGTTCTCGCCGCAGCCGCGGTTGCAATTGGACTTTTAACGGACCCGAGGTCTGCCGACTCATTTTTTGCCGGTGCATCCTATCGAGTAAAGAAAGTCGCATATAATTTCCCGCTAAGTTCATACCTCTTCACGGCGGATAATACTCCGCAGTTCGATATATCTGACGACTACAGGCTCTACAGCAGACAGAAAACAGGCGACGAACGGGTATTGCTGGGAAAGTTGCAGCCCGCCGAAGATTTAAGCAATGAAGAACTGCTTTCAATGTTTCTTCTTCCTTCCGACGACGTGCAGGAAGTGATAAAGAAAGCAAGGCTGATCTACCGTGCCGTTTCCGGAGAGGATAACAGTAGGTTTTACCTCTTGATGCTGTCTGAAAGCGGAGAAATTCATCTTGCGTCGGTATACCAGAACAATGACGTTCGTTATGTAAGATGGCTTTTCAGGCTGGAGAAAACAGCTTTCTATTAAAGCGGAGATGGTAAAATCTCGCTGGGGTTCCGCTTCCAGTGCTCATGAGCATGTGAACAATTATGCTATGGCTTACGTGAGAAGCAGTGAGATGTTACGATCAATGAGACTTTTCATCCGTAATGAATTTTTTCAGGGCTTCCATGGCTATTCGGTCGTGTTTTTCGCTGAACATGTGGCCGGCCCCTTCAATCTCCAGGTATTCGCAGTTACTGTAAACTTCACGGGCTTTCCTTGAATAGGATATGTCCACGATCCTGTCCTTCGTCCCGTGAACCAGGAGGACCGGCCCGTCGTACCCTTTGATCTCATCGTAAATGTTCATGTTTATAACGGCTTTTGGATAAACATCTCCCAATTTCATCGGGAAACGGCTGATCACAGGCGGAATGTTTGCAGGATCAAACCTGGCGAACATCATCCTGCCGCGGCGTGCATCGTCGGGTATGCAGAAGGCAGGATAGAAGAGGATTAGCCTTTCAACCTCATTTTTAAGCTGCGCGGCGGTAAGCGCACATACGACACCGCCCTGGCTGCAGCCCATAAGCGAAATATGTTCCGGGTTTATGTCTTCCCGTTGCTTTACATAGCTCATAACGGACTTCAAATCCTCTGTTTCGGTAAGGACCGACATTTCGTGGGATTTGCCGTCGCTGCTGCCTTTCAGGCAGCCACCGCAGAAGTCAAAGATAAATGCCGCCTGGCCAAGCTCTGCCAGAAATTCAGCATAATGCTTTACAGAATGCTGGTTAGCCATAAAGCCGTGGAAGATGATTACGGCGGGAAGGACAACTGCACCTTTCCGAAATACATGACCGCGTATGGTAAGGTCGCCACGGCTGCATGCGAAGGGCATGCATGAAATTGATTCGTTATGTATCTTATGAGTCATATAATATCCGTCCCTTACTGGCTTTCGGATGCTATAAGCGCGGCGCCAAGCGCACCGCAGATGTCCGGTTCTTCCGGAACTGTTATTTTATTTCCGAGCTTTTCTTCGATGGCGCGGACAACCCCTGCGTTTCTTGCAACGCCTCCGGTCATCATGAATTCCCTTTCAAGTTTTCCGGTTTTTCCCAGTGAGACGACCCTTGAGGCTATTGCATTGTTGATGCCGTGTATTATATCTTCCGGCCTTTTGCCGGCAGCTATCAGCGATACGACTTCGGACTGGGCAAACACCGAGCACATGCTCGTAATGACTATATCCTCCTTCCAGTCAAGCCCGCATGTGCTCATTTCTTCTAGGCTGAGCTGGAGCGACATGGCCATCATTTCGATAAAGCGTCCCGTACCGGCCGCGCATTTGTCATTCATCGCAAAGTCAATGACATTTCCTTTGGAATCAAGCCTTATTACCTTGCTGTCCTGACCGCCTATGTCTATAATTGTCCTTACCTTTGGATTGAGGAAATATGCCCCTCTGGCATGGCATGTTATTTCAGTCACGTCCCTTGTCCTGAAGTCTATCATGGCCCTGCCATAGCCTGTAGTGACGGTCCGGCATATATCGCCGAATTCAAGGCCGGATGCGTTCAAAGCCCTGTTCAGCGCGGCCCTTGCACTTTCAGCCACCCTGACGCCGGTAGGCACGGTGGCAAAGGCTATAATATTCTTTTTGTCATCTATTATTACTGCATTGGTTGTCGTTGAGCCGCTGTCAATGCCGGCATAGTATCTGTGCGATATAAAGGGTGTTTCAGCTTTCTTTTCAGTCTTTTTGCCGAGGCTTTCAAAAAATGCCTCAAGCCTCGTCGCCGCCTGTCCGGCTGCAGACGAGGTATAATCTGTTTCTATTTTCAGTATGGGTATGTCAAGTGCCGATTTGAGCCTTGCATATTCAAATGAATAAAAGTCGCAGAAGCTTACAGTGTTGTATATTATTCCGCGAAGATTCGGGTCTTCGGTTAAATGCCGCCTTTCTGAAATGTCACACATCCTGCTGCATGGTATCTGGCACAGCAGTGCATCCGCATACCAGTCCATGAGTTTTTCGGTATCATCCGTATCCGGAGGGGCAGGCAGGGAGTGCAATCCGGTGCAGGTGTTGTTTTTGACCGGAAGAGGTGACTTTTTGATTATGATATCGAGAATGTCCTGCGAAGTCCTTGCACCCATGACTGCAATATACGGGCCGGAAACGTCCTCTTCATTGCCCTGAAAGGCTGTACGGAATTTTTCAGGGCTGAATTTTCTCCCGGTAAGCCTTTCCAGTTCATTCGAAAGCTTAGTAAGTTCCTTTTGGAAAAGAAGCCTGGCACAGCAATTGTTGCTGTGTGGAAGATTTATGACATAAACTTCCCTTCCAGTGCTTTTAAGCACATCTGCAGCGCTTTCAACCGAATTGCAGCATGAGGTCAGGACAAGGATGCCGCTTTCATCCTTCAGACTTTCTTCCAGTATTGAGCGGGAAAAGCTGCAGACATTGCCGTGTATGTACCGGTCACTCTTATCAATGTTTGTTATTGAAGGATTGAGAGGTTCAGGCTTTATGCCAAACCCGGCGAAAAGTTCAACTGGGGTGTATTTGCAAACGTATTTCATTTTCTTGCCTCCAGTAACTCCAGGAAAGCCTGCAGACGCGTCTTCATCTGACCGTCGTTGATGTTCTTCCTGTCGCAGCCGTCACCGTCCAGAAGCAGTACCGGAATTCCGTTTTCTTTAAGAACCCTTTCGGCAATTCCGGCTCCGCCCATGGTTTTTTTGCAGCCCCAGTTGTTGAAATAAACAACTCCGTCGGCTTTCAGTGCTTTTGCCATGTCAAGTATTCTACAGACCCGGCGGACGGTGGAGCCGTTCATGTGATTGTTCAGAATTTTTAAGGCAAGGAACCTGAAAGGATTCGTTTCGTCAGGTTCAATCATGGAATCAAAGTTAAGGTCCATGCAGAGCAGCTGATACCTGTCGCTGTTGTTCAGAATCTGTCTCATCGAGTCCTGCCAGTAGGGAATAGTATGGCACCAGAGAATCCTGATGCGGTCCGTGGCTGCAGCAGCCTTACCGGCATCATCAAGCAGAAGTTCGAAATATCTTTCGGCATCCCCGGTTCCGTTCAGGATATGAGTAAAAAACATCTTATACATTTCAGAGGTGAGATTGTTCGGAATGAACTTGCCGGAAAGCGTTTCAAGATATTTGCCGTAAAGCCCTGCCGACCTTTTTTCCCTCATAATTATTTCATTCAGCTTTTCAAGGCTGAACTTTTTGCGGGTGATGTCCTCGATAAAGGATACGGCCTCCTTAAGCTGATTTTCCAAATATGATACCGAATCTTCATCATTGTTGGACGGAACATCGACCATGAACAGGGGAATGTTCCAGAAACCGGCCAGTGCCCTGAAAGTTATAATGTTTGCATCACAGGCCATGGTGGTGGCCATCAATAATTTTGGCTTTGGAAACACATTGGAAAAGGCGGCTCCGAGCAGCGCCTTGTGGTATGAACACAGGGTTTTCGGCATTCCTGCATTTTCAATATAGTCGATGAAATACCTTTCGCAGCATGCACCGGTAAGATAACATGAAAATCCCTCGACACATTCGGGCTTTATGCCTGCGGCATGAAGCAGTTCGCAGGGGAAGAATATGTTAACGATTGCAGAATTTTCAGGATGGGCAAGATAATGACGTATGTAGGCGGTGCTCACTGCCGAGGCATATATCTGTGAAGGTAAAAGGCCCTTCTCCGGAAAATACCGCATTTGAAGTTCGCTCAGAGCGTATCCTGTTTTCAGAAGCCTTAACGACCTTTCCGGATGCTTTTCTATATTTCGGCCCACTGTCTGTCCGAACTTTCTTACTATACCGCTCATGTTCCAGCACCCGGCTTAAAATTGCCGGAAATTTATCCGAGATGGCCCATGCCGGTTCAGTCCGGCAGTGCCTTCCTCTCGTAATGCTTGTAGAGAGCATAGAACTTTCCGATGTACCCCTTTTTCCACGGCTTTTTCTTTCCGCAGAAATGAAGGATTACGGTGTTCTTCATGACAAAGTCCATATCACATGTATTGTTTGTTATTACCTTGTAGTAATTGTAGTATCTTGTGTCGTAGTTGTACAGCTTTTCGTCAAGAGCCTTTATTTGTCCAGAATAAAGGGTGTTTATTATGTCCTGGTCGGGCAGTATGAGTTTAGCGCGGTTTTTTTCGATGAAGGAAAAAATCTCCCGTTCGTCTATGAGCTTTCTCTGAAGTTCAAGATTCATAAGCAGTACGCCCGAGTTGTAATATGCATCTATTTTGTACGGATAAAGACGGATGCGGTTGATTTCCTTAACTGCCAGCACATTGTGGAATGCAGCGGCATAAAGATATCCCTCAAGGTCGGTCTCGTATAAATCGCGAATCGGATTTATCACCAGAATGTCGGGGTCCAGATAGAGAATACGGTCAAGTTTTTCCGGCAGCAGTTTGTATGCCAGAAGCCTGTAATACATCTCTTTCGGATAATGCAGGACCTCAGGAGCATCCTTGAAACAGTTGCCGTCTATTTTCATAACCGACAGCTTCTGACCGTGATTATCAATATAGCGTTCAATGTCCGATATCTCTTCATCAGTTATGCTGGAATGCACAAGGTAGACATGGAATTCTTCCCCAGGATTGTTGGTGAACAGTGAGTAAAGCATCACCTTCAAAGGTCTTATGTATTTGGAATTTAGCGTTACAAGCAGGTTCATATTTGTTTATCACCCTCATCGGTATCAGTATGTATTGCTTTGAAGAAAACTTCGGTTCAGGCGGCAAATCCTATTTTATATATAGCACGGCCATTTATATTTATATCATTGTCCGCTTCTGTATCCAAGAAGTCTCCGTCCTTTCCGTCATTCATGATTCCGCAGTATTATACGGATTATTTATATATTTTGTTTATATCCTGAATTATAAATTTATAAAATCCGGAAGCGGTTGAAAGAGTTATATTGTTTGTATAAAATGTAAAGAAAAATAAAAGGAGACATAAAAATGCCCATTGTTGGACTTGACTTAAAGTACAGGTATATAGACGGTCTGACACCTCTATTGGAGGATTACTCCTGGTGGATAGACCTCATAAAAAGAATCGGGAAAAAGGCGGATATATTTGAATTACGCTGCTGGCCCGAAGAACCGGAAGCTATTGAGACGGGACGGCGTTTCGGAAAGCAGATGGAAAATACCGTGACCAGGGAACTGGTATTCCGCGGGCCTGTGACCGAAGATTTTCTGAACCACGTCTGCGGGGAAGGTCGTAGAGGGGACGGAACCCTTAAGTACTTTACCCTTATTTTTTATAAAGAGGATAAAGACATCCTTTCTTCAGAGCATTACGGGGCCGAGCCTTACATTTCCGTTGACACCGTGGAAGAAATCCATGAAATTGAGCAATGGCGCAAGAATTATCCTGCGATAACGGGCATCCGGGTACATTGTTAAAAATACCGGCTGTTATACCGTATACCGCATCGGGGCGGAATCCCTATAAAAACGGGAATATCTTGACAGCGCAGGTAAATGAATATATCATTAAAATAACGAGTTTAACTAACCGGTTAATTAGATTGGGGGAAACCGAACTTGGTGCGGACATCAGGCAAAGATGCAAAGGGCCGGATTATCAATGCGGCCATAGAGCTCTTTTCCCAGAAAGGCTATGATGCCACCCGGGTAAGTGATATAGCGGATGTTGCCAATGTAAATAAGGCACTTATATACTATTACTTCAAGAACAAGCAGGACATACTTGATTTCATGGTCCGTTCCCTGCTTAACGATGCAGTATCCATAACCATGGACTATGTAAACATGAACATAGTTGAGATGATCAAAAAAGGATATCTGGACATCTGGCCGGACCGCCTTCATTTCGTGAATGAGGAAGCTGTCGGAATTTTTCTGCAGAATACCTATAAATTCCATGAACGGGTACTGGATTTTGCCATTGAAAACAGGGACATCATCCGAATTTTGGTGCTTGAATCGCTTAAAAGCGGAAAACATCAGAATTCACTGTTCCATTTCATGGACTTGATGTCGTTTGACGATAAAAATCCGATTTTCAGAACCATAACGGACGCAGACCAGGATTTCAGCCATTCGAATGAGATGGCCCTGTTTGAGTTTTTCTATACCATTATACCTATTGTCAGTTTTGCGGCTTACTACGATGATTATAAATCTGCCAGCTCGCTGAGCGATGAGGAACTGCGGGATTCTTTCCTTCGCGTTTCGAAGGTGATTACAGCCTCACTGGTATCGGGGAGTGATATTCTGCTTAAAAGCAGACATCATTAGCTGAAGACGGGTGAATATTTAATCGGCCCGTCCCAGCTTGATTTTTAAATATGAATAATATAATAATACCAAACTGTTAGCGGAGGGATAACGATGAATGTATTTCAGAAAGCCGCGGTCAACATGTTGCTGAACTATATCGTCGATGATCCTTTGGGAAAGCTTCCGAAGATAATTGATCTTGCGGAAAAGGTTGACAGGGGACACATGCATACCAGTCAGCTGGAGACTGTTCGCAAAACAGTGCTGGATGAAAACAATGTTTGGCACACCTTCGTGGAGAAGCTGGTCAATGAGGTGGACAAGAAGCAAATAAAGAAGTTCGTGGAATGCTTTGTCATTAATACGCACCTGATTGGCTACGCCAAAGGAAGAGAGATAGAGGCAAAATACGACTGCAATGTACCGTGGACTATTCTGGTGGATCCTACCAGTGCATGCAACCTTCATTGCACGGGATGCTGGGCTGCCGAGTACGGCAGAAAGCTCAATCTTTCATATGAGGACCTCGATTCTCTCTGCCGCCAGGGTAAGGAACTGGGCATTTACTTCTATATCTTCTCGGGCGGTGAACCGCTTGTACGCAAGAAGGATATCATCAGACTATGTGAAGCACATCAGGATTGTTACTTCTTCGCATTCACCAACGGAACGCTTGTGGATGATGAACTCTGCGAAGAAATGCTCCGCGTGGGTAATTTTGCCCTGGCCTTTTCCATTGAGGGTGACGAGGAAGCTACCGACATGAGGCGCGGCAAGGGTACATATCGTAAGGTAATTGAAGCCATGGACCGCATGAAGAAGCACAGGCTCCTGTTCGGATACTCCACATGCTATCATCGCTACAATACCGAGAGCGTCGGTTCAGACGAGTTTGTTGACGATATGATAAACCGCGGCTGCAGATTCGCATGGAACTTTACATACATGCCGGTCGGAAAGGAAGCTCATCCGGAACTTATGGCCACTCCCGAGCAGCGAGCTTACATGTACAGGCGCATCAATGAAATCCGTGCAACCAAGCCGCTTTTCGCAATGGATTTCTGGAATGACGGCGAGTATGCCGACGGCTGCATAGCCGGAGGAAAGCGCTATCTGCATATCAATGCAGCAGGGGATGTGGAGCCTTGCGCATTCATCCATTATTCCAACGTGAATATTCATGACGTCTCGCTCCTTGATGCCCTGCGTTCGCCGCTGTTCATGGCTTATCGCAGGCGCCAGCCGTTCAATACGAACATGCTGCGTCCGTGCCCGCTGCTTGACAATCCTCCGGTGCTGGCCGAGATGGTACATGAATCCGGTGCCAAATCAACCGATATGGAAGCTCCGGAAGACGTGGACGAGCTCTGCGCCAAGACTGTCGAGGCTGCAAAGGCATGGGCCGAAGTGGCCGACAAAATATGGGCTGAAAACCCGAAGAAAGAGAAGTATGAGGAGAAATACAGAAACAGAGAGGTCGTCGGTTCGGTTCATTAACGCATTAGTGTGCTCAGGTATCAGGACGGGTAATTTCTGTTTTTTGCTGATGTCGCGAATGAAAAGCGTGATATTGTAGACACCATGGACTGACGACCGGGAGGAAGGAGATTTATGCAGGGAATAGAGGAAGTATATGAATTTTTGAAAAAGTGTGGAACATACTATCTTGCCACAGTGGAAGGAGACCAGCCCAGGGTCAGGCCGTTCGGCACGGTAGACTTGTTTGAGGGCAGGCTCTATATCCAGACCGGAAAGGTTAAGAATGTATCGAAGCAGATTCAGGCCAATCCCAAGGTCGAGCTGTGCGCCTGTATGGACGGCAGGTGGCTGAGATTGGCCGGAACGCTTGTCCGGGATGACAGGGTGGAAGCCAAGAAGCATCTTCTGGACAATTACCCGGAACTCAAGGGTATGTACTCTCCTGAGGATGACAACACCGAGGTTCTGTACTTTAAAGATGCAACAGCCACTTTCTGCTCATTCACGGAGGAACCGAGAGTGATTAAGTTCTGATTCCGGACGCCATAAATGCAGAAGGAGCTGCTTCAAGACATTTGAAACAGCTCCTTATTTTTTTGGTTTAATGTGCTTTATGTATACAAAAATGGCACTGTACATAAAAGGCTGTCCTCACGGATAACCTTTTCCGGAATTACTTGTTCAGGGTCTTCGCGTATTCTCCTATTTTCTTGTCCATCATCTTGATGTGGTTTGTAAGCCAGTCAACCACCATCTTGTTTGCATTTATTATGACAAGAATGTTGCCGCCGTTTGTTTCATAATCGCTCTTGAGTTTTGCCAGCTGATCTACAAAGCCTGCATGGGCCCGCTTCTGGGCATCAAGCTCAGGATAACCGATTTCTTCCATGTAGGCTTCCTCATCCTTGAAATGGTACTTTGTATAATCATCCAGGAAGTCCAGCATTGATTTTATGTATTCCTTGGCCTTTCCCTGCATTCCGGCCTCAAAAAGGGCATTTGCCTTTTCAAACCATACCTTGTGCTGGTCATCAATTCGTTTTACTCCCACAGACAAGTCGGGCGTCCAGAGTATTGCCATAAAAATCCCTCTCTTTCCTGTTCTTATAATTAAATTCTATAAGTTTTCTTATATGAGTTCAATATTTTGTGTCGAATTATACCGCATTATGCCACTGTTAATGGAAGTGACGTCCGCTACATATAATGAATCCTAATTGACATAGCATAAATGAAGGTGTTATAATTGTCAAACGTTAGCTAGCTAATAATTAGTATGGTAACCATTAACAAGTTAACTGTATCAAGGCGGGTGAGCAAAATATTTAAGGGAAACCATCTGATAAGCAACAAGGAAATAGTAAATCAGCTTATTAATATTGCCGTGAGGCACAGGCGAATCATGCAGAATTATCTGGATGAGACCGGTGTATACCAGTCCCAGCATCGCTTATTGATGGAAATCGCCCATAACCCGAATGCGTTTCAGAAAGATATTGCCAAATCCATGGATGTATCTGCGGCAACAATCGCTGTATCGTTAAAAAAACTGGAGAAAGGGGGTTACATCAGCAGAGAGATTGATGAAACCGATAACAGGCTCAATAAAATTACCATTACTGAAAAGGGAAACAGAGTCGTAGAAAAGAGCAGAAAGATTTTTGAAGCTGTAAATGAACAGATTTTCAGGGGTTTTTCTGACGAAGAAAAATCCGTTCTTTTTAATCTGCTTATTAAGCTGAATAATAATCTCATCAGGATGGAAGAAGATATTAAGCTGAAAAGAGGAAGGGATATAGCTGAATGAAACGGTACTGGAAATATGTAAAACCTTATCTGCCTGCATTTATCATAGGTCCTGTCCTCATGATAGTTGAGGTTATAGGTGATGTCGTAATGCCGTTTCTTCTGAAAAACATAATAGACAACGGCATAAGAGGCGGCAGAGGTGTTTCATATATTATCCTCATGGGCATAACTATGATAGTTGCAGCTCTCATCATGATGGGCGGCGGTGTCGGAGGAGCCTATTTCGCCATCAAGGCCTCCACAGGATTCGCCAATGACCTGAGGAAGGACCTGTTCAACAAGATACAGAAGTTTTCATTTAAAAATATCGATCAATACAGTTCCGGTTCACTGATTACCAGGCTGACAAATGACATCACCCAGGTTCAGAACATGATACAGATGCTGATGAGATTGGCATTAAGGGCACCGGGCATGATGATAGGCGCGCTTATAATGGCTTTTAGCCTTAACGCTGACCTTGCGCTTGTCATTCTGTGTGTTATGCCGGTTCTTGCCATCGGCATCTATTTCATAATAAAAATCGCTTTCCCGCGGTTCACCACGATGCAGAAAAAGCTTGACAGGCTCAACACCACAACGCAGGAAAATCTTACGAATATAAGGGTTGTAAAATCCTTTGTAAGGGAAAGACATGAGGAGGAAAAGTTCAGAAGGGCAAACAGCGACCTTAAGGACAGCACGATAAGCGCAATGAACGTGGTCATCTTCACTATACCCGTCATGACAGTCGCGATGAATATAACGACACTTGCCGTGGTATGGTTCGGTGGAAATGAGATTATTGCGGGCACCATGACTCCCGGTGTCCTTTCTGCCTTTGTCAATTACGTCGTCCAGATTCTCATGTCGCTGATGCTGGTTTCAATCGTCATACTCAACAGTTCGAGAACTCTGGCATCCGCAAGGCGTATAAATGAGGTCCTGAATACAGAAATCGACCTTACCGACGATGAATCTAGTCACAAAGAACTTGAGGTGAAACGCGGAAAGATTGAATTCAGGAATGTATATTTCAAATACTACAAGAACAATGATAAATGGGTTCTCGAAAATATCAACCTTCTGATAAATCCCGGCGAGACAGTTGGCATCATAGGTTCAACCGGAAGCGGAAAATCCACGCTTGTCCAGCTGATTCCGAGGCTGTATGACGTTGACCGGGGAGAAGTGCTGGTTGATGACGTTAATGTCAAGGAGTATTCCCTTGAAAACCTTCGTAACGGAGTCGGTATTGTTCTTCAGAAAAATGTACTGTTTTCTGGTACCATCAGGGAAAACCTCAAATGGGGCAATGAGAATGCAAGCGATGAAGAAGTGCAGCGCTGGGCTGAAAGCGCACAGGCCCATGGATTTATCACTTCCTTCCCGGAAGGCTATGATACCGAGCTGGGCCAGGGCGGTGTAAATGTGTCCGGCGGGCAGAAGCAGAGGCTCTGCATTGCCAGAGCTCTTCTGAAACAGCCCAAAATCCTTATCCTTGACGACAGCACGAGCGCCGTGGACACCGCAACCGAGGCAAGAATAAGGGAAAGTTTCAGGAACGAGCTTAAAGGAACCACCAAGATTATAATCGCCCAAAGAATCTCGTCGGTCATCGATGCCGACAGGATAGTCGTTCTGGAGGACGGGAAAATTGTCGGCGTCGGCACGCATGACGAGCTGATGAAGACCTGTGAGACATACTCTGAAATCTATTACTCCCAGATGGACAGGAAGGTGGCGGCATCATGACCAGGCTCACCGAAGAGAGAAAAGAAACATTACTCCGAAGGTACGGAGGAACGTATACATTCAGCACAGGAAAAGGCAAACCCGCCATGCCCATCAGAAGGCCGGGTGGCTTTGGCAGGGGACCGCGCGGTGCAGCCCGGATAAAGGGCGGAAAACCCAGGAATGTTTCTGCGACGATTCGCAGGCTGCTTTCATACCTTGGCAGGGATAGGATAAAAATCTTCTTTGTTTATGCGTTCGTTCTCATTAGCAGCCTGTCGTCCCTTGCAGGAAGCTATATCTTAAGACCTGTTATAAATAATCTGGTGGCAACCGACATTGCCGCAGATGAAAAATTGAGGAACCTTGTTACGGGCCTTCTAATCATGGCGGGCATCTATCTTGCAGGAGCCATATGCACCTACCTTCAGCACAAAATCATGATAGGTGTTTCCCAGAATGCCCTCGTCAGGATTCGCGAGGATCTTTTCAGCAGAATAGAGAGGCTCCCTTTGAGATACCATGATCAGCACACCCATGGCGATATAATGAGCCGGTTTACAAATGACCTTGATGCAGTCGGAGAAATGCTCAACAACACCATGGTACAGATATTTTCAGGCATTCTCATGCTTGTCGGTACAGTCACTCTCATGTTTGTCACCAACTGGATACTGGCACTCGTCACACTGACGATGACTCCGCTTCTGGTCTATGCAGGAAACGCCATAGGCAAGCAGAGCAGAAAGTATTTTGTGGGGCAGCAGCAGGCTCTCGGTGCCGTAAACGGCTATATTGAAGAAACAATTGCAGGCCAGAAGGTCATCAAGGTATTCAACCATGAAGAAACTGCCATGGAAGAGTTCGCATTTCTGAGCGATGACCTGCGCCAGAAGCAGATAAAGGCACAATTCTTCGGCAGCATTATGGGTCCTGTAATGGGCAACCTGAGCCAGGTATGCTATGCATTGTCCGCTGCTGTCGGAGGTATCCTGTGTCTGACATCCAATTTCGATATAGGCGGCCTGACCATATTCACAAACTATTCAAGGCAGTTTTCAAGGCCCATAAATGAGCTGTCAATGCAGATGAATGTCATCTTCGCGGCGCTGGCAGGAGCCGAAAGGGTGTTCGAAGTGATGGATGAGGCACCCGAAGCAGAAGACCCTGCCGATGCTATAGAAATCTGCTCCGCAGAGAACAGAAAACCGGGGGCAAAGGTTATAAAGGGCGAAGTGCAGCTTAAAAACGTAACCTTCAGTTATGTTCCGGGAAAGGTTGTTCTCCGGAACATCAACGTAACTGCAAAGCCAGGCCAGAAAATTGCCTTTGTCGGTTCGACCGGTGCAGGAAAGACCACCATTACAAACCTCATCAACAGGTTTTACGATATTGAACAGGGAGAAATATTGATAGACGGGATAAACATCAAGAAAATCAGGAAGGATTCACTGAGAAGCAACATAGCCATGGTGCTTCAGGACACCCACCTGTTCTCGGGCACCGTCAGGGAAAATATTAGATACGGACGTCTTGATGCCACAGATGAGGAGATTGTTGCCGCGGCAAAAGTGGCCTGCGCCCATTCCTTCATAGAAAGGCTTCCGCAGGGATACGACACCGTACTGGAAGGTGACGGCGCAAACCTGAGCCAGGGTGAGCGGCAGCTTCTCAACATAGCCAGAGCTGCCATCTCCAGGGCGCCCATCCTGATACTCGATGAAGCCACAAGCTCTGTGGATACGAGAACCGAAAAGTACATTGAACGCGGCATGGACCAGCTGATGAAAAACAGGACGACCTTTGTCATAGCCCACAGGCTGTCCACCGTACGCAATGCGGACCTCATCATAGTCCTTGAACACGGTGAAATCATAGAACAGGGTACCCATGAAGAACTCCTGGCACTGCGCGGAAGATATTATCAGCTTTATACGGGAGCAGTGGAACTGGATTAAAACTTACAAGCAATCCGGTTTTGGTAAAGCACCGGCCGGAGTCTTCCGGCCGGTGCTTTTTGCGGGATTACTGGTGACGGATATAACTTCGTATTGCAAAAAAACAATCGCGTGAAGCAGCAATCAGGGATAAAATATTGTTTGAGGAGATGAGATTATGGCTACAAACAATTGCAATCAAAACTGCAGCAGCTGTAATGAAAACTGTGCCCAGAGAAAGGAAAGCAGAAATGATTTCACGGTGAAGCCGCATGAAATGAGCAGCATTAAAAAGGTTATCGGCGTTGTAAGCGGCAAGGGAGGGGTAGGCAAGTCCATTGTTACATCCATGCTTGCCGTTACAATGAACAGGATGGGCTATCATACTGCAATACTCGATGCGGATGTAACCGGGCCTTCCATACCCAAGGCGTTCGGAATCAAACAGAAAGCTACGGCCAATGAGTATGGACTTTTCCCCGTACGCAGCAAGACGGGTATAGATATAATGTCCGTCAATCTTTTGCTGGAGCATGACACCGATCCGGTTGTCTGGAGGGGCCCTATGATAGGCAACATGGTGAAGCAGTTCTGGTCCGAGGTTATCTGGAGCGACGTGGATTTCATGTTCATTGACATGCCTCCCGGAACCGGAGACGTGCCGCTTACCGTGTTCCAGTCAATTGCCGTGGACGGCATTATTGTCGTAACCTCGCCGCAGGAACTGGTATCCATGATTGTTTCAAAAGCGGTCAGAATGGCTGAATTAATGAACATCCCGATTATTGGTCTGGTAGAAAACATGTCTTATTTTGAATGCCCGGATTGCCATACAAGGCACAAAATTTTCGGTGAGAGCCATATAGACGAGATTGCTGGGGAACATAACCTTAAAGTGCTTGCTAAGATTCCGATAAATCCGGAAATATCGTCGGTCTGCGACAAGGGGCTTATAGAGCTTTTTGAAGGCAACTGGCTTGAGCCGGTGGCGGAAGTGCTTGATGAATTAATTGCAAAAGAGAAAAAATAAACCATTACTTATAAATGTTCGATTTAACACAAGCAGAATGTAAACACAGGAACCATTGGGGCTTGCAGCCGTAAAAGACAAGAGCCCCTTATATTTTTTTGCCTGAAAAATAACGCATTGTTACTAAAAAGAACATCAATATGAAACAAATTTTATGAAAAAATGTTCTTTTGATTTGTTTTAACAGTGGCATCGGTTGGTAAATTAAAAAACGTCATTACTTTTTCGGCGGAATGAGAGGGATATAGCAGTTGAAAGCCAGAATCCTTATAGTAGATGATGCAGCATTCATGAGGATGAAGATTAAGCTTGCACTGGAGAAAGCTGGTTACGAAATTGCCGGTGAAGCTGAAAACGGTCTTGACGGCGTATCTCAATTCAAATTGCTAAGGCCGGATCTTGTTACTCTTGACATTACCATGCCTGTCATGAGCGGTATTGAAGCCCTGAGGGAAATCAAAAAATTCGACAGGGATGCAAAAGTGCTCATGGTTTCTGCAATGGGACAGGAAGAGATTGTCCGTGAAGCGGTTCTGTCAGGTGCAAACAACTTTATCGTAAAACCATTTTCAGATGAAAGACTCATTCAAACAGTTGAAAAACTGCTGTCCATTTGACCTTCAAATCCTTGTTAACAACAAAATCATACTGCATTGACCGTAATTCCGGTTTCAGTGTGGTTCACATCGGAAGGTGCTTGGGTATGAGTGACTTTTTTTCAGGTGAACCTTTGCTCGATATGTATCTTTTTGAAACCGAACAGCTTTTGGAGCAGCTAGAACAATTAATGCTCGATAATGAAAAAACCGAGGCTTTTGGAAAAGAAACAATCAATGAAGTATTCAGAATAATGCACACGATTAAAGGCTCTTCTGCCATGATGGCGTTTAATGCGGTTTCCAGTCTGGCCCACTCTATGGAAGACCTTTTCTCGGCCATGCGAAGCGGAGGATTAAGCGGCCTGGACGGCTCATATGTTGCAGATTTGGTTTTTAAATGCATTGATTTCATCAAGCAGGAGATAAATAAGGCCAAAACCGGGGAATATGCCGAGGGAGACCCATCTGCACTGATACTGGAAATCAATGAATACCTGAACGCGCTGCAGTCAGGCTTTGTGAATTCTTTATCCATGGGAGTGAGAGCGGAATCAGGTATTAATGCTGAAAACGGCACTTCCACAGACGGCCTGAGCATGCTAAAGCATGCATACAGGGCGGTCCTGCATTTCGAAGACGGGTGCGAAATGGAGAGTATCCGCGCTTATGCCGTTGTGCACCATTTGAAGGACGTTGCGACGGATATATGGCATATGCCTGCGAACCTGACTGATAACAGGACAAGCGAGGAAATAAGGAAGAATGGTTTTCTTGTAGCTTTCAGGTCCGATCTGGATTATGCGGCAATACAGGAAATCCTGATGCAGACCCTCTTTCTCAGGGATTTGTCGCTGACAGAGCTTGATGGCCCCATGTTTGAACAGCTAATCCAGGGGAAAGTTCATCTGAACGAAAGCGCTGAAAGCCTGTCAAATGACGTACGGAAAGATGAGAACGCGGCAAAGGCCGAGCAGCATCTCACATCCGGCCGTAAGAACATTTTAAGCGTGGATGTGTCCAAGCTGGACAAGCTTATGGACCTTGTCGGAGAGATGGTGATTGCAGAAGCGATGGTTGTTCAGAATCCTGACCTTGCCGGAATGGAACTTGACAACTTCCAGAAGGCTGCCCAGCGCTTGGACAAGATAACCAGGGAAATACAGGACATGGTCATGTCTGTCAGGATGGTATCACTGGCACCCGTTTTCCAGAAGATGAAGCGCATAGTGCGCGACATGTGCAAAAAGCTTGGGAAAGAGGCGAGGCTTGTAATAGCCGGGGAGGATACCGAGGTCGACAAGAACATAATTGAACATATATCGGACCCCTTGATACACATGGTCAGGAACGCCATTGACCATGGCATTGAACCTCCAAGGGAAAGGGTTGCTTTAGGCAAGGACAGATGCGGGACTGTAACGCTGGAGGCAAGAAGTGCCGGAAGTGACGTTCTCATTATCGTACGCGACGACGGCAGAGGGCTGGACAAGGCCAGAATTCTGCAGAAGGCCAGGGAAAAAGGCATGCTGTACAAGCCCGAGTCCGAGATGTCCGACAGGGAAATATTCAATCTGATACTTCAGCCCGGCTTTTCCACAAATGACTCTATAACCGAGTATTCGGGCCGCGGTGTGGGAATGGACGTGGTGGCCGGAAACATCGAGGCCATAGGCGGTTCCGTGATTCTTGAAAGCATGCGGGGGTCAGGGACTTCCATAACTTTAAAGATACCACTGACACTGGCCATTGTTGACGGCATGAATCTCAGGGTCGGCCGGTCACTCTTTACATTGCCCACCATCTCAATCAGGGAATCCTTCAGGCCGAAACCTGAAGATATTTTTACCGACCCTGAAGGCAATGAAATGATAATGGTTAGAGGTGAAATATATCCGATACTCAGGCTGCACCGGTATTTCAAAATTCCTGCCGGCATATCCGATTTTGCGGAAGGAATAATCATCGTGGCGGAGCATGATGAAAAAAGAATCTGTCTTTTTGCCGACGAACTTCTTGGTCAGCAGCAGATTGTGGTTAAGACTTTGCCAAAATATATAAGGGATTTCAGGAAAGTAAAAGGACTTGCAGGATGTACGCTGTTGGGCGACGGCAACATCAGTCTGATTCTTGATGTAGGGGGGTTGATAAATGACTGAAAACAGGCTTAGACAACACTGACAGACAAAATTAACTGCGAGGAGGCGATGAAATGACAGAGATTGTTGAAAACACAATAGAAATGGAGGAGGATACGCTAAAGGACCGGTATCTTACCTTCTCACTCGGAAGCGAAAGCTATGGAATAGAAGTCAGGTTTGTGACCGAAATTTATTGCGACGATTGACGAGTGCATGGAAAATTACGAAAATGCCGTAAGCGAGGAAGAGGACCGGAAGCTTTACGAAGAGGCGTATTCATACTGGGAACAGTACAAGGACTATATGGAGCAGATTGTCCAGCTTATTGATAAGGGTATGTATGACAGGGCAGAAGAAATTCTGCTTGTTGAATCGGATGCAATCGGAAACAATGTCCGTGATGCGTTTGCAAGTCTGGTGGAATACAACCAGAAAGCTGCCCAGGAAACGGCCGAAAGCAACACCGAATTGTCCAACAGGGCAGGAATTCTTATGATAGCAATGATTGTTCTTGGGATAGTGCTGGCGATTGTACTGGGCCTTTTCATCTCCAATGCCATCAGTAAACCTATAGGAATAGTGGTAGAGGCGGCAGACAGGCTTGCAGCAGGTGATGTGGATGTAAATGTGGACATATATACAAAGGACGAAACCGGCCGGCTTGCAGAATCATTCAGAAATCTTGTACGGTCCACCCGGGAACAGGCCGATGCAGTTGAGCGCATAGCAGACGGTGATCTGACAACGGAAGTGCCTGTAAGGTCAGAAAAAGACCTGCTTGGCCGGAAGCTTTCCGAGATGGTGCATAATCTGAACGATTTGATTCTGAATATAGCTACCGCGGCCGAGCAGGTTTCAAGCGGAGCCAGGCAGATTTCGGATTCCAGTATGGCGCTTTCACAGGGTGCCACCGAACAGGCCAGCTCCATAGAAGAGCTTACTGCTTCCATGGAAGAGGTGTCAACCCAGACCAGGGAAAACGCCGAGAACGCCGGCAAGGCAAACCAGCTTGCCGAAAATGCGAGAACCTATGCCGCAAACGGAAACACTCAGATGCAGGAAATGCTCAAGGCAATGGATGCCACCAACGAGGCTTCGGACAACATAAACAAGATTATCAAGGTGATAGACGACATTGCCTTCCAGACAAACATACTTGCATTGAACGCTGCCGTCGAGGCTGCACGTGCAGGACAGTACGGCAAGGGATTCGCAGTTGTGGCCGAAGAAGTCAGGAACCTTGCGGGAAGGTCGGCCAATGCGGCAAAAGAGACAACTGCTCTTATTGAGGATTCCATAAAGAAGACCGAGGAAGGAACAAGAATTGCCCGGGAAACCGCTGAAGCCCTCGGAAAAATTGTTGACGAGGTAAGGGCGGTCTCTGAGCTGGTAAGTGAAATCAATACCTCATCCAATGAACAGGCTGCGGCAATAGCCCAGATAAATCAGGGAATCATGCAGGTATCCCAGGTGGTTCAGGAAAATTCCGCCACATCGGAGGAAAGCGCTGCAGCCAGCGAGGAACTTTCAAGCCAGGCTGAGAAGCTCAGGAAGATGGTTTCAAGATTCAGAACAAGAAAGCACCATGCTTCAAACAGCTATACGGTTGGTGATGCAGTTTCAGGGGCCTTTAAAATCCCTGACATCATATCTGCCGGAAAACAGGAACGGAATCAGGACGGACAGAGGGATATGAAAAAGATAATTAAGGACAAAGACGGGGGAATACATACCGAAACGATAATCCTTGGCAGCGGCAATTCGGAAAAGTACTGAACCGATTTGATTTGAAATACATTTTTAGCGCCTGGGGGAACGGTTTGCCGTTCTCTCAGGCGCAGGTGGTGCAGTTCAGTTGTTTTCAATGACCGACAACGAATTCCGCAGGCTGGCGGATTTTATAAAGTCCGGCTACGGCATCAATCTGAAGGAAGAAAAGCGTGCAATGGTTGAAGGAAGGCTGAACGGTCTTTTGCTGAAAAAGGGCATGAGCAGTTACTCGGAATATCTCGATTATTTATTTTCCGATAAAACCGGGGAGGCCGTTTCTGCGCTTGTAAACAGAATAACTACAAATCATACCTATTTTATGCGCGAAGTTCCACATTTCGTGTTTTTAAGAGACAGGGTACTGCCCGAAATGAAACAACTTGTTCGGGACAGGAATCTGGGCATATGGAGCGCAGGCTGCTCAACCGGTGAGGAGGCGTATACCGTTGCATTTGTTCTGGATGAGTTTTTCGGCAGGGAAAAGGCCCTGTGGGACACAAGAATACTTGCAACCGATATTTCAACAAATGTGCTTGAACATGCAATAAGGGGCATATACAGAGAAGAATCGGTAAAATGCCTTCCTGCAAAATGGCGCCTTGGTTATTTCAGGAAGACTGACACGGGCTATGAGGTCGTGGACAGGATAAAAAAAGAAATCATCTTCAGGAAATTCAACCTCATGGACAGGGTCTTTCCTTTCAAAAAGAAGTTCCATATTATATTCTGCAGAAACGTTATGATTTATTTTGACAAAAAGACGAAAAGAGAGCTATTAAGAAAGTTTTATGACGTAATGGAACCCGGGGCCTATCTGTTCATAGGGCATTCCGAATCCATTAACCGCGGCGAATCGGCTTTCAAATATGTTATGCCGTCGGTATACAGAAAGGAATAACATCTGATGAAATCCGGAAAAATCAGGGTTCTGGTGGTCGACGACAGCGCTTTTTTCAGGGAAGTCCTTGTCAGGGGAATTTCTGCAGATAAGAGCATTTTGGTTGTTGACACCGCCAGGGACCCTTATGACGCCAGGGACAAAATTCTTAAACACAGGCCTGATGTGATGACATGCGATATCCAGATGCCAAAAATGGATGGCATTGAATTCATCAGGCAGCTCATTCCACAGTATCCCATTCCCGTCATTGTCATAAGCACGGTGAGCGGCGCCGTATTTGACGCAATAAGTGCCGGAGCGGTGGATTTTATCGCAAAACCGGTCTACAATTCACCTGAAAGTTTCAGAAATTTCATAAATGAACTGATTTATAAAATCAAAGCCGCATCAACAGCCAGGGTTGCCTGGAACAGGGCAGCCGTGCCTGTGGAGAAATCAGGCGGAACCCTTTCAGCATCAAATGCAGACAGAATTATTGCCATCGGCGCATCAACAGGCGGCACCGAAGCGATAGCCCGGATTATAAGCGCATTGTCCGCGAACATGCCTGGCATTGTCATAGTGCAGCATATTCCGCCTGTCTTTTCAGGAATGTTTGCCAAAAGGCTTGATGCCATTTCATCGCTGGAGGTCAGGGAAGCCCGGAACGGGGATTATGTCGAACAGGGGAAGGTGCTTGTCGCTCCGGGTGACAGGCACATGCGTGTGAAAAAAGCCGGCGGAAGGTACAGGGTGGAATGTTTCGAAGGTGAAAGGGTAAACGGGCACTGCCCGTCAGTTGATGTGCTGTTTGAATCGGTTGCCACAGCCGCCGGAAGCAGCGCAATAGGGGTCATTCTTACCGGAATGGGCTATGACGGTGCAAAAGGGCTTCTTGCAATGCGAAAAAAAGGCGCCATAACAATCGGTCAGGATGAGGCAAGCTCAGTGGTATACGGAATGCCTAAAGTAGCCTGCAACATAGGAGCGGTTGAAAAGCAGGTACCGCTTGACAGTATTGCAAAAACGATTGTTTCATTGCTCAGCTGATGTCTGCACAACCGTTTCGCCGACTGTTACCGTGCCTTTTATGCTTCCCTTTCCGATGATATTGCCCGAAACGCCGCCGGCGGTGTCCAGCTCGCTTTCTATCATGCTTAAGGATACACTGTTGCTGTCAAAGGTGCCGGGATATTTTTCCGGTGCCTTTTTCAAGGCATATACTATGACCTCGTATTCATGGGTACCGCTCGGCGGATAGGGGCCGATATAGCTGCTTTCCTCAAGTTCGGCTCCCGTCGGAAGTTCTGTTTCCTTTACGTTTTTGGCTATCCAGTGAAGCCAGTATCCGGCGGAATTGTCCACCATATAGACGGCGTAACATTCAGCTCCGTCAACCCTGTCCCAGCTCAGCTGTGGCGACAGGTTGAAACCCGGGGGATTTGCCCTGGTGCTGCATATGGCAGTCAGCCACTTTCCGTCAGACGTCAGGGAGTCTGAAGTGACGCTGATGTTGACGGCGCTGCCGGAGGATGCTGACCCTGTATCAGGTGTGCCCGCAGAAGAATCCGGCTTTCCCGTGCCGCACCCGGAAATTAAAACGGAAAGAACTGAAAAAGCGGCAAAAAGCAAAACGTGCTTTATTTTCATAAGACCATCCCTTTCGGAACGAATTCCTGACATGGAATAGAATTAAAGATGTCTTTTCCCATTACATAGTATCACATTATATTTCTGAAAACAGATATTGCCGCCTTATAACCGGAATAATATATGCAGCCGCATGAAACGACCGTGCTTCCCGGCTTTATATGATTCTTTCCATGTGTTATACTACTTTCGGTATTCATCAGGGTGGGGAAACTATGAAGGCTCAAAGGGAATATCCAAGATTCATCATAACTGCCAAGGGAACGAAATGGGTGGAAGGCGGGCACCCCTGGATTTATGGGGACGAAGTGATTGACGGCCCGTCGGATGTTGAAAACGGTTCAATCGTGGACGCGGTCAGTGAGAAGGGTAAGTATCTTGGAAGCGGTTTTCTGAGCCTGAACAGCAAGATAAGGATAAGGCTCATCTCACGCAATGCCAACGACCGGTTTGATGCCGGTTTCTGGAGACGCCGCGTTAAATATGCCTGGGAATACAGAAAGACCGTGATGCGGGATGACATCTCCTGCTGCAGGATTATTTTCGGCGAGGCGGACGGTTTTCCGGGCCTGACGGTGGACCGATTTTCAGATATACTTGTTACCCAGACCCTGTCTGTCGGAATCGAGAAAATAAAGGATGTGCTCTTTCCCATCATAGTGGAGGTTCTGAGGGAAGACGGCCAGAAGATTTCAGGCATTTATGAGCGCAATGACGTTGCGATACGTAACCTCGAAGGGCTGGAACAGAACAAGGGCTGGTACCGGCTTGAGGGGGAGCCTGTGCCCGAAAGTACCGAAACCGAAATCACGGAAAACGGAATAATCTACAGGATTGATTTTGAAAAGGGGCAGAAAACCGGCTTTTTCCTTGACCAGAAATATAACCGGCTTGCGGTTGCGCGCCTTGCAAAGGGTAAAAGGGTCCTTGACTGCTTCACATACATGGGTTCATTTGCCCTGAATGCAGCTGCCGGCGGGGCGGAGCATGTGACTGCCGTGGACGTTTCGGAAGCTGCAATCGAGATGGCAAGGGCCAATGCTGAGCGAAACGGCCTTGCCGACAGGATGGATTTTGTTACGGCCGACGTGTTTGATTATCTGACAGAGCTTTCGGATAAGGGAAAGGCACCGTATGATTTTATCATTCTTGATCCTCCCGCATTTACAAAGTCAAGGAGGACAGTGAAAAACGCTGAGCGCGGCTACAAGGACATAAACTTCAGGGCTATGAAGCTCCTCCCAAGGGGCGGATACCTGGCAACGGCCTCATGCAGCCATTTCATGCCGCCAGAACTGTTTGAGAAAATGCTGAAATCAGCGGCAAGGGACGCAATGGTGGAGCTCAGGCAGATAGAGGCAAGACAGCAGGCTCCTGATCATCCTATTCTATGGAATGTTCCTGAAACCGATTATCTCAAGTTCTATATCTTCCAGATTGTCTGAACGGAAAGCCGATATCGCAGTCGGCTTTTTTATATCTTCTTGTTTCCTGTAAGTTGATTTATTCAACCAAAATCGACCATAAATCCATTGTGAGCAGGCTCAACAGCGGATATAATGGCGGTGAAGAGGGGATGACCATGAAGGAAATAAACATCGGCAGAATCATAATGAAGAAGCGCCATGAAAAGGGAATGACCCAGGAGGAACTGGCAAATTACATCGGCGTGTCCAAGGCTTCAGTTTCAAAATGGGAAACCGGCCAGAGCTATCCGGACATCACATTTCTCCCTCAGCTAGCAGCGCTTTTCAACATCAGCATTGATGAGCTCATGGGTTACGAACCCCAGATGAACAAGGAAGACATACGCAGGCTTTATCTGAAACTTTCCGCTGATTTTGCGTCGGAACCGTTTGACAAGGTTATCCAAACCTGCCGCGACATCGTCAGGAAGTATTACTCATGTTTCCCGCTGCTGTTTCATATCGGGGCGCTTCTCGTAAACCACTCCATGCTTGCGGGAGACAGGGAAAAAACCAGTTCCGTGCTTGAGGAAGCCAAAGACCTGTTTGTGAGGGTGAGGGAAGAAAGCGATGATGCAGAGCTTGCTTATCAGTCACTTCTTATGGAGGCGTTTTGTGCCCTGATACTGGGAAATGCCGGCGAAGCCGCAGGACTTCTTGAGGGAACCTGCCGCAGGATAATAATGCCGGCAGAGCCGCTTCTCGCTTCCGCGTATCAGATGCTCGGCAAGCCAAAGGAAGCTGTATCGGTCATGCAGGTCGGCATCTATCAGTATCTGGTTTCCCTGTTCAGCGAGCTGACAGATTATCTGATGCTTTGCACCGGTGACCGGAAGCATTTTGAGCAGACATTCAACAGGGCACTTGAAGTTGCCGGGGCCTTTGAATTGGAAAAGCTTCATCCCTTGATGTTTATCAGGCTTTATCTCAACGCCGCGCTGGGATTTGCGGCGCAGGGAAATCAAGAAAAAGCACTGGATGTCCTTGAAAAATATGCGGAATTTGCAACGGGAAATATTTATCCGCTGAGGCTTCATGGAGATGAATATTTCAACGCTATAGGCCCATGGATTGATGAACTGGATTTGGGAAGCAATATCCCGCGCGATGAGAGAATTGTAAGAAGAAGCATGGTTGAAGCCGTGACAGACAACCCGGCGTTTGCTTCACTCAAAGGCGAATTCCGTTACAGAAGGGTTGTGGAAAAGCTCAAAAGTATTCTGCCTGACGAGTGTTCATGATTAACCTGATGTAAGGAGTGCTGAATTATGGACTGGGATATGCTTAAGGAATATCTTCCGTTTATCATCCCGCTTGTTTCGGTCCAGCTTGCGCTCGCCGTTACGGCGCTGGTGCATGTGCTGCGCCATCCCAATTACCGTTTCGGGAACAGGGTGATGTGGGTACTGATAGTCCTGTTCGTAAACTTTATAGGCCCGGTTGTCTATTTTGCCTTCGGCAAGGGAGATGAATAGATGGGCATTCTGGAGATAAACAGGTTGTATAAAAGCTTCGGGGAACACGAGGTACTGAAGGGACTGGACATGGATGTCCCCGAACATTCGGTATTCGGTTTTGTGGGGGAAAACGGCTCAGGCAAAACAACAACGATGAAAATCATCCTCGGGCTTCTCAGGGCTGACAGCGGTACGGTTACCGTATGCGGCGAAAAAGTATCGTACGGAGAAACAAGAACAAACCGCTTCATAGGTTTTCTACCCGATGTTCCGGAGTTTTACGGGTATATGAATCCGGTTGAATATCTTGAACTTTGCGGAGAAATAGCGGGGCTTTCCAAAAGCGTGACAAGAAAAAGGAGCCTGGAACTTCTTGAACTTGTGGGCCTAAAGGAATATATGAAAAGGAAAATCGGCGGCTTTTCGAGGGGAATGAAACAGCGGCTCGGAATAGCCCAGGCACTGATTAATGAACCCAGAATACTTATATGTGACGAGCCAACCTCTGCCCTTGACCCGATAGGAAGAAAAGAGATACTGGATATCCTTCTTTCTGCCCGGGGGAAGTCCACGATTATCTTTTCAACACACATTCTGTCCGATGTTGAGAGGATATGCGACCGCATTGCTGTGCTGCATGGAGGAAGGCTGGTCCTATGCGGCACACTTTCGGAAATAAAGGAGCGGAACAGGCATAACGGATTTGTGCTCGAGTTTGAGAATGAAGAAGAGGCAATGCTTTTTGAAGGCACGGATGAGCTGGCAAGGTACCCCATCAGCCTATCACGTGACAGAAACACTGTTACGGTGATGATGGGGGACCTGAGATATGACGGGCGTTTTCTGCTGGGCCTGCTGGCACATCTCGGACTTGTCCCGCGGAGATTCGAAGTTATGGAACCCAGTCTCGAAAGTCTGTTCCTGGAGGCGGTAAGATGAAAGGCTACGGTGCTTTTCTAAAAAAAGAGATACTGGAGTACGCGAAAACATACAAGCTTTTTATCATGCTGCTGGTTTTCGCGGCTTTCGGAATCACGAATCCGCTTGTGGCAAAACTTATGCCCGAGATTCTGAAAAGCCTTGGAACCGGAGGTATAGTGATTTCAGTGCCGGAACCAACCGCTCTAGATGCCTGGACGCAGTTTTTCAAGAACACCACCCAGATAGGGTTCATTGTAATGGTAATCATATTCAGCGGAACTTTTTCCTCGGAATTGTCAAAAGGAACCCTTGTAAATCTTCTAACAAAAGGTCTTTCGAGACCGGCAACGGTTCTTTCAAAATATACCGCCATGGTGCTGCTGTGGACGGCCTGCATTGCGCTCTGCTTCGGACTGACCTGTGTTTACACGGTATATCTTTTTCCGGACGATGAAATAAATAACCTTCCGTTTTCGGTGTTTTGCCTCTGGCTGTTCGGCCTGTTTCTGCTGGCAGTGCTGCTGCTTTCGGCCGCCCTTACAGGAACCGCATACGGCTGCCTGCTTCTGACGGGTGCGGTTGTGGCTTCATGCGTGCTCATCAATATCATACCTGAAGCAAAGAGGTACAATCCTGTTTTGCTGGCATCCGAAAACATGAGTCTTTTGACCGGAACCGCGGAAGTTTCATCGTACGGCTCCTCCATTATGATTACATGCATTGCCGCTTTCGCCTTTGTGCTGCTTTCTGTGATGGCCTTCAGAAAAAAACAGATTTGATGATACCTGCTGCCTTGAGGTATTTGTTTTCAGTTATCCCGCCCTGGTAATGTCTTTTTCCATGATGACAATGTCCACCGGAAGTCCGCTGCTGCTTTGTACGGTTTTCTCGCAGGAGACGGAATACCCGGCTGAGAGGTAAAGCTGTATGTTCCGCGGAACGGATTTCCGGACACTGCACCGTATCTTTCCGATGCCGTGTTCTTGAGCATAGTTTTCAAGCCATGCCGGCATTGACTTTGCAAGGCCCTGTCTTCTGGCTTCAGGACATACGGAAAGACGGAAAAAGTAAAGGGAGTTTACATCGATTGTAAATCTTACCGTGCCAAGAGGAATCCCGTCCCTATAGCGCAGCAGGGCTTTTTCATTACCTGTTCTGAGTGCCTCTTCTATGGATTCTGCCGTCCTGCCGTCTCACTTAGAGCGCCCGAAGATACATCACTGTTTCTGTATTCCTCTAACGCCGAAATCATGATTTTGAGAACAAGAGAAGCATCTTCCGGGGTGGCGATGCGGATCATAAAACATCCTGAAAATTCTGGGATTTAACGATTAACATTGATTATATTTGACATTAATTATACAATGATAAATGAAATGTTTGAACAATTTAAACGTCATAATGAAATAATGTTTTATCCATTGATATATCCGGAATAAATGCAGGTTTACGTGTTCATTGTCGGATTTATTCTTAAGCAAGAATATGCATGCGTATTACAACTGAAAGAAGCCCCGGGCAGCCGGGGTACGGGTAAAATTAATGCATTATACCTGCGGTGTCGTCTTAAATATTCAATCTGTTCTTATAATCCTTGTCATTGTTTTTCACGGATTTAAACTGTTTCAGAAGGATTCTCTTAGAGACCGCCTATTCATGCTGATGCAGTATTTACTCCTGTTCATGCTGATTCTGGATACGCTGGACCGCGTTGTTGCCTACACCGGTGCATCAGGCATGGGAAGGGCCGGTTTTTTTGCCGTCATACTTATGAGCCCGGTGTTGCCTTCATTGTGGGTTGCATACCTACATTTCCACGTATTTTACTCCGAAAGCAGAACCCAAAAGATGCTGCTCACGCTCTGCATCATAAATGCGGTTTATGCGGCCGTTCTTGTATGCATGTTAAAATATGGGCTTGTCCGTATCGCTGCTGATGTTTCAGATTACGCAAGCCTCATGTATTTGCTGCCTTCATGCGTAGTAACAATGTTTATGCTTTGTGCTTCGGTGATGGTCGTAACCTGCTGCAGAAAGCTGGAGAAAAGAACTTTCTTTACACTTATATTTGTGTGTGTTCCGCCTGTACTTGCAGCAATGCTTCAGATGAAATTTCACGAACTGCCGCTCATCCTGAACAGTGCCGTTCCGTCCCTTCTGGCTGTTTTCCTGAACATCCAGAATCATTACCTGTATACCGATTATCTGACCGGAATAAGCAACAGGAAAAAGCTGGACATGTACCTTAAGGAAAAAGTAAGCCTCAGCACGCCCGGCAAGGGATTTTCCGCCATACTGCTGGACATAAACAACTTCAAGTATATAAATGACACCTATGGCCATGACACGGGCGATGATGCACTGGTGACCGCCGCAAGACTTCTTAAGGGATGTCTTCGTAACGGCGACTTCATTGCCAGGTTCGGTGGAGACGAGTTTTTGATTATCATTGACATAACAAATGAAAAAGATCTTGAGGCACTGACTTCAAGGATAAACAGCTGTCTTGATAGGTACAACAGCTCAGGCCTTAATCACTATGAGATTAGGTTCAGCATGGGTTATGCGGTATATGACCGCCGGCTGCACAAAAGCCCTGAAGAATTTCTGAGGCAGATTGACAGGCTGATGTATGAGAACAAACATACAAATAAAACCATAAAAAATTACATTAAATATAACTGTTAAAGTTATAGTCTCAAGTAGTGGTGTAAATTTCGTGGAGGCTAATTGACAAAAGTAACCACGATATGATTTCTACTT
>ENA-OWPA01000173-OWPA01000173.1-bioreactor-metagenome-genome-assembly--contig:-NODE-173-length-119528-cov-7.102393_pt1 | contig 119528 bp, 138 predicted proteins | sample MGYA00238139_ERZ651803 | MGnify/ENA primary metagenome ERZ651803 (study PRJEB26909, sample SAMN07631231) | bioreactor metagenome | isolation source: Switchgrass digestor | place: USA: Dartmouth... | reverse complement strand
GGGAGATGATTAAATGCGGCTTTTCAATTCTTTTGCGATCAGTGCCTCCGGCCTTACGGCAGAACGGTTGCGAATGGATTTAATCTCCAGCAACATTGCCAATATCAATACTACCCGAACTGCTGAAGGCGGCCCTTATAAACGGAAAGTTGCTGTCTTCGCTGAAAAATTGGAACAAGAAATCAAGAAGAATTCCAAAGCAACAGGAAAAGGTGTGGAAGTCGTCGGTATCTATGAGGATCAATCACCTGATAAGCTGGTCTATGACCCAACCCATCCTGATGCCGACGAACAAGGTTATGTGCACATGCCAAACGTTAATGTAGTCACGGAAATGGTGGATTTAATAACAGCTTCCAGAAGCTATGAAGCAAATATCACTGCTTTAAATGCAGCCAAAGCTATGGCCTTAAAAGCATTGGAAATCGGTAGAGGCTAGGAGTGTTAAAAATGAAGATAACTAATTGGGCACCACAACCGGTACTCTTAAACAAGCTTAACAGTGAAAACATCAAGGAAACAAAAAATACCAATCCTCTTTTAGATTTTGGTCAAATCTTGCAACAAAAGCTTCAAGAAGTAAACCAACTACAACTTAAATCTGACGAATTAACTCAGCAGTTTTTTGCGGGAGAAGACGTTGAACTTCACGATGTTATGCTGGCTGCCGAACAGGCTAATTTGGCTTTGCAGCTGACGGTGCAAATACGCAATAAACTGGTTGAGGCATATCAGGAAATTTCCAGAATGCAAATTTAACCACGACGGGTTTGTGCTAAATCATAGGTTACAAAGTGCCGTTACTACTGATCATGCCGTTAAGATTTGTCGGTAGAACTAAACGGCATCCTTGTTCCCGGTTATCGTTGTGCCTGGTTTTAGTAAATCAGCGACCGGTGACTGATAACCTGCAATCATGATTAATATTTTTGGACAGCTTAGATGACTGAAACTAAACAAAAGGGTGCTTAGCGTGAATAAATTTTTAAAATCGTTGGCAGAACGTTGGAACAATCTATCTAAGACTAAAAAAATAATAATTATCGTCATGAGTATAGCGGTAATACTCTCTGCTGCTTTTTTTATTCAGTGGGCAACAAGGGTAGAGTATGCGCCTTTGATGACTGACCTTACTGCCGAAGAAGCCAGCGGTGTAGTAGAAAAGCTAAAAGAATTCGGTGTTGATTATAAACTGGAAAATCAAGGCACAACCATTTCGGTACCTAAAGATCAATTATATGAAATCATGATTGACCTTGCCGGAGCCGGAGTTCTTAAAAACAGCAGCGTAGGCTTTGAAATTTTTGACCAACAAAAGCTTGGTACTACAGAATTCGATAACAATGTGAATTTTATGAGGGCACTGCAGGGAGAACTCCAGCGGACGATTATGGCTTTTGATGAAATTGAAGAAGCACGGGTTCACCTGGTCTTACCACAGGATAGCCTGTTCATTGAGGAAGAAAAACCTGCCTCTGCCGCCATAACCCTGAAGTTAAAGCCCCTGGCTAAGTTAAAGGCGGAACAAATTAAGGGCATTATCGATTTAGTTTCCAGCAGTGTACCTAATTTGCCTGAAGAAAATGTCAAAATCATCGACACTTCAGGACGAGTGCTAAGTGATGAGGTTAACCTGGAAGAAGATAGCTCTATGACCCAGCAGACACAGTATGAGTTGCGCCGTCAGTTTGAAAAGGACTTAGAGAAAAGAGTTCAAAACTTGCTTGACACTATTTTCGGAAACGGCAGCGCAGTTGTGATGATTACAGCTGATTTGGATTTTGACCATGTTGAGGAAGAGTCGATTGATTATGGTGAGGGGAGTATTGTAGGCCAGGAAACCTCTAATGAACAAAGTACAGGTACTACCACCGGCGAGCCGGCTGGGGTGGACGCTAATGTAACACCTCAGGTGGAAAATTATCAGGCAGTTAATCAAAATACCTCGACTTACCAGCAAGAAAGCTCTACTACTAATTATTTAGTAGATCAGGTAAAAAGGGTAACAGTCAAAGCTCCTGGCCAAATTAGAAGCCTTTCTGCCTCAGTAGTTGTAAACGGGCAACTTTCCGAAGAACAGCTTGCTGAAATGGAACGGGTGGTGGCAACTGCCATCGGTTACCAGGAAATGAGGGGCGATCAAATCAGCGTAACCAGTATGACTTTTGGAAACGGAGCAGAAGAAGCGCTTGAACCGGAAGAACCGGAAGCCGAACAACCACAAACTCCTTATCCAACCTACCTGCCTTGGGTAGCCGCCGGAGCAGGAGGGGCCTTAGTACTCTTTGGCTTCCTGAGAGTTTTAAGACGTAGGAGAAGGAAGAAAGAAGAGGAACTGGCTGAACCTGTAATTGAAGAAGAAGTTCCGCCAATTCCGATAGAAGAGCTCGTGCCAAAGCTTACTCCGGAACAAAAAGCCAAGGTTGATAAGCAGCAAAAGATTAAGGATATTGCCCGCCAGAAACCGGAAGAAGTTGCCCAGTTAATTAAAGCTTGGCTAGCAGAAGATTAAGGAGTGATAGACTTATGCCTAAGCACGAACTAAAGGGTTTGGAGAAAGCTGCAATTTTACTTATGTCATTAGGCCCGGATTTATCTTCTGCTGTTCTGAAACAGTTACCGGAAAGCGATATTGAAAAAGTAACTTATCAAATCGCTAACATGACAACTGTTGATTTGGAAGCAAAAGAAGCGGTAGTGGATGAATTTTTGCAGCTAAGCGAAGCCCAGGAATACCTCCTTCATGGTGGAGTCAAATATGCCAGGGAGATTTTAGAAAAATCGTTAGGGCCGGCTAAAGCCAATGAAATCATTAGAAAATTGACGGAGAGTTCCAAGATTAGGCCTTTTTCCTTAATCAGAAAGGCTGACCCAAAACATCTGGTCAATTTTATCGCCAATGAGCATCCCCAGACCATAGCTCTGATTTTGTCCTATTTACAGCCTGAACAAGCGGCTATGGTTTTAAGCGGTTTGTCAGATGATATGCAAAAAGATATTGCTAAACGAATTGCCCTGATGGAAAGAACTTCACCTGAGGTGGTTAAACAGGTTGAGGCTATTCTGGAAAAAAGGCTGTCTTCTTTGGTAGAACATGATTTTACCGCTGTTGGCGGAATCACTACTTTGGTCGATATTCTAAACCGGGTAGACCGAGGAACAGAAAAAACTATCATGGAATCCCTGGAAGCTGAAGATCAGGATTTAGCCGAAGAGATCAAGAAACGGATGTTTGTCTTTGAAGATGTTATCAATCTTGATGATACTTCCATCCGCAGGATCCTGCGGGATGTTGATAATAAGGATTTGGCTCTGGCCCTCAAGGGTTCCAGCCAGGAAGTGGCAGACCGTATTTACAAGAACATGTCGCAACGGGCTGCCGAAATGCTCAAAGAAGATATCGAATTTTTGGGTCCAACCCGTTTACGCGATGTAGAAGAAGCACAACAACGTATTGTTCAGATTATCCGAAGGCTGGATGAGACAGGAGAGATAATTATTTCAAGAGGTGGCGAGGATGCCATTATCGTCTAAAGTGCTTAAAAGGGTAAATATTGTCGGTAGCCAGCCAAAGGAAATTTCTTTGCGGAACGATTTTATCGAGCAACCAAAAGAGGAAGAAATGGATCCCGCTGCATTGAAATACCTGAATTGGGCTAAACAAGAAGCTCAGGCCTTAATTTCCAAGGCTCAAAGTGAAGCTGAGGAAATCCTGATTAAAGCCCAAACCGAAGGAGAAAGCATAAAAGCTCAAGCTTTGGAAGAAGGGAAAAAGTCCGGCTATGAGGCCGGATATCAGGCCGGCTATGAAGAAGGCCTTAGAAAATACCAGATACTGATGGATGAATTAAACCGGCAGAAAAGAGCTGTCATTGAGGAATTAAAACAAACCCAGCAAAAGATTTATCAAGATAATGAGCAGGCAATGGTTGCTCTGGCTTATAAAATTGCTGAAAAAATTATTAGAAAGCAGGTTGAGCTGGACCGGACAGTTATTACCGGAATAGTAAAAAATGTTCTCAAAGAAGCACGCGCAGGGGAAAGCTATTTGATCTTTGTTAATCCGGCTGACATGGAAAGTGTTTCCCAGGCCAAAAACGAACTTCTGGCCTTATTGCCACCGGGGGCAACTTTGCAGCTATTGGCAGACCCTGATATATCACCGGGAGGATGTCGCCTGGAAACTAATTTAGGTTTTACCGACGGCACCATTGAGAATCAACTGGCTGAGGTGAAAAAAGCCTTAAATTTATCTTAGCCAAATAGAAGGATGTAAAGCATGAAGATAGATTTTCAACCCTATTTTGAAGCCGTTGAGAATGTGAAAAATTTTCGCACCTTTGGTAAGGTGTCCGAAGTAATTGGCTTAATTGTCGAAGCAACAGGCTTGGAAGCAGCCGTCGGAGAAGTCTGCCATATCATGTTACCCAGGAAGGACGAATACATTGCGGCGGAAGTCGTAGGCTTTAAGAATGACCGTACCCTGTTAATGCCTTTGGGTGATTTGAGTGGTGTAGCCCCTGGTTGTCTGGTTGAAGCCACCGGCAGGAGCCTTTCGATTTTCATTGGTCATGAATTATTAGGTCATGTCGTTGATGGATTGGGACGGCCCATGGAGCCGTTAGAGATCAGCAATAAGACTTATTATCAGGTAAATAATAATCCGCCGGATCCCTTGACCAGACGGCGGATTACCGAAGTAATGGCGACAGGGGTAAGAGCTATTGACGGTTTTTTGACTTGCGGTAAAGGACAGAGAATAGGAATTTTTGCCGGCAGCGGTGTGGGTAAGTCTACCTTGTTGGGCATGATAGCCAGGCACAGTAGTGCAGATATAAATGTGATTGGTTTGGTCGGCGAACGGGGCAGAGAAGTGCTGGATTTTATTGAAAAGGATCTAGGTCCGGCAGGTTTGGCCCGTTCGGTGGTGGTAGTAGCAACCTCAGATCAGCCGGCTCTTATCCGGATCAAGGCAGCTTTTGTAGCAACAGCTATCGCCGAGTATTTTAGAGATGAAGGAAAAGATGTAATGCTAATGATGGACTCAGTTACCCGTTTCGCCATGGCTCAACGGGAAGTTGGACTGGCTATCGGAGAACCTCCTGCTACCAAAGGATATACTCCATCTGTTTTTGCATCCTTGCCTAAGCTCTTGGAAAGGGCGGGTAATGGAGCCAAAGGATCCATTACCGGGCTGTACACCGTCCTGGTTGACGGAGATGACATGAATGAGCCGATAGCCGACGCGGTGCGGGGTATTTTAGACGGGCATATTGTTCTATCCCGCAGCCTGGCAGCCAAAAATCACTATCCGGCCATAGACGTTTTAAGCAGCGTCAGCCGGCTTATGTCGGAAGTTGCCAGCCCGGAACACAAAGAGGCGGCCGGTCAGCTTCGCGATGTTTTAGCCAGCTATGCTAAGGCAGAGGATTTAATCAATATCGGAGCTTATCAGAAAGGTAATAATCCTCAAGTTGACAGAGCCATCAAATATTATCCCAAAGTTATTGAGTTTTTAAAGCAAAAGTCTGATGAGCACGTAGGCTTTGAAGAAACTGTCAAACAGCTAACTTCTATTCTGGCAGAGTAGGGGTTGAAAAATGAAAAAATTCAAGTTTAATCTGGAAAGCGTTTTAAACTTTCGCCAGTTGCAGGAAGAACAGGCTAAACAAAGGTTTGGACAAGCCAAAATGTATGCTTTAAGGCAGAAAGAACTGTTACAACACTATCAGGAAGTTTTAAGCAAAGAACAGGAAACGTTTATAGATAAAATAGATATATCTCTTCTCCAGCATAAGGAAATGTATATCGATTGTTTATGTCAAAGAATAGAACGCCAGGAAGAAGCAGTGAAAAAGGCAGAAGATATAGTCAGAGAACGGCAGATAGAAGTTACCAAAGCTGTACAAGCTACCAAGGTTTTAGACAATCTTAAGGAAAAAAGATATCAAGAATACCTGGCGGAAAGCAATCATGAAGAACAAAAATTGCTTGACGAAATCGGTTTGATTCGATTTGTCCGTCAAGCTGTAAGCAATGAATAATGACTATTTTATTATTGAAAGGAGGTGAAAGGATGATCGACGCTTTACCGGTAAATCTTCAACCTGTAGCGAAAACTGGGGGGAGCAAAAGCTCCAAATCAGGCTCAATTGAACAAACTGAAGCAGGGTTGGACTTTGCTGCAGTTTTAATGGGTATGTTGATGACTCAAACTATTAATCCGGATAACATGGGCGGGGCGGACAATGTTTTACTCTCCCAAAACACTTTGACTACGGAAGCCTTGTTGCCTGCTCTTAACGGCCTGTTGCCGGACCTGAGCCTTCTTGTAGAAGGACAGAACCAGGCTACTCAAACTCCTCAACTGGTTGACTTTTTTCAATTAATTACCGGTAACGAGGAAGAAACAGCAGGAAGTCAGGTTTTAGCCCAGTTGGTGCAATCTTATGAACCTGGGCAAATTATTGAGCTGGAACAGCCTTCTGAAAAAGTCCTACAAGATAAGTTGGTTGAAGCATTTGTTAAGCAGGAAAGTGAAACCCAGGAGAATTTGGCTATAAATCTGGAAAACATGGATTCTCCTCAGCTCAGGGAACAGGAGCAAATTGAGCCCGAGCTTACAGTACATGAGAAGCAGAGTACAAAATTAGCTTCAACAGGAGAAAATTCACAATTTATTTGGACCGAGAGCTCGGAGTCGGTGGCCGAGGAAAAGGAGCAAATTGTTCACCAGCAAACAGCGGCCAAATCTCAAAATGAGTTTAATTGGCAGCCTGCAGAATTTCAGGTTGAGTTCACAGCAGCAAAAGCAGCCGATACCCAGCCTAAGGAACTGACCTTTGCTAAACAATTGGATTCAATTATGCAGCAAGTGGTTGAGCAAAGCAAAGTGACCATAGGCAATGGTAAAAGTGAAGTGGAAATCAAACTTAAACCAGAGTATTTAGGGAAGGTTCACCTGAAGGTTGTGTTGGAAGAAGGGATTTTAACAGCTAAGCTGGCTGTAGAAAGCCAGGCTGTGGGGAAAGTTTTGGAAAGCAACCTGAATCAGCTCAAGAACTATATGCAGGAACAAGGTTTAAACTTTACTCAGGTTAATGTGGAAGTAGGCAGTGGAACTTTAGAACAAGGTGGTAAAGAATCTTTCGCAAATAAGCAACAGTTCGTACCTGTCAGTTCCGAAGCAAATTTGGAAGAAGCTCAGGAAGACTTGACGGTAATTGGCTCAGGGTTAAGCGAAGTAAACTATTTAGCATAAGGGGGGTGACCTCATGGGTGTAAGTGCCATTAGCAATACCGGTAGTACGGTTACACAAACTCAGACAACTTCTAACAGTGGTAATATTTTGGGGAAAGATGACTTTTTGAAACTTTTGGTAACGCAAATGCAAAATCAGAATCCGTTAGAGCCTATCAGTGATCAAGAGTTTATAGCTCAAATGGCCCAGTTTAGTTCCTTAGAACTATTGCAAAATCTGGCTCAACAGGCCGAGGCCAGTCAGGCTCTGAGTCTGGTTGGAACGGAGATTACAGTTTCCAGCGGTGACAAATATATTACCGGTGTAGTGGAAAAGGTAATGTTTAGCAACGGTCAACCTTTATTGATGATCGGAAACCAGCCTTTTACCTTAAGCCAGGTCGTACAGGTGACTCTCCCGTCTCAAGCGTCGGAGGAGGATTTATAGTGGTCAATAAGATTGATTTGACAAGGCCCATTTTGCCTGTATCAGCACCGTCAACAGCCCAGCCTAAAAATGTAACGGGAATAGGAAAGCCAAGTTTCCAGGAGCTGTTGGAAAGCGAACTTAAAAAAGTAGAAGTCCAGTTTTCCAAACACGCTAAGGAACGGATGGTAGCCAGAAATATTAGACTGAGCACTACAGAACTAGATAAATTAAATGAAGCCGTGAACAGAGCTTCCCTTAAGGGAGCTAAGGAGTCTTTGATCCTGTTTCCTCATGCAGCCTTTATCGTCAACATTCCAAACCAGACTGTTATTACAGCGGTAGATGCAGAGAGCATGAAGGAAAATGTTTTCACGAACATAGACAGTGCAGTAATTATTTAGGGGCTGGACCTCTTGGAGGAAGCCCAGGACTGCTGATCGACAGAAGCAGTCCGCTAAAAAGTTTAGAGCTAAAAGTTAAGAGTTTTTGAATTGCCAGTTAGTTGCTAGTTCCGTTATAGCATTTCGTTCTCTTTCCCTGAAAAAGTGACGCGGGTTCTTTAAGGATTAAGCATGAGGGGAATCCTTTGCTTGGAACTGGTGACTGATGACTGGTGACTAAACCAAGGAGGTCATGTTAAAATGATGCGTTCAATGTATGCGGCTGTTGCCGGTTTACGTAACCATCAAACTCGGATGGACGTAATCGGTGATAACATAGCCAATGTTAATACAGTAGGTTTTAAAAGGGCACGGGTTACCTTTCAGGATATGTTTTATCAGACATTACAGGGTGGATCGGCTGGCGATGCAGCTAATGGTATAGGCGGAACTAATCCTAAACAAATAGGCCTTGGTATTTCCCTTGGCAGTATTGATGTTATTCACACTCAAGGCGCTTCTTCACCAACAAATAACGGGACAGATTTAATGATTCAGGGAGATGGATTTTTTGTTTTGAGTGATACTGAAGATGGTTCCGGAAATATTTACTATACCAGAGCGGGAAATTTTCATTTTGACTCAGAAGGTAACTTAGTTAATTCAAATGGCCTGTTTGTATTGGGAATAAACAATGAAAAAATAACTGTCCCTGTAAAGGCCGAAAACTATAGCATTAGTAGTGACGGTTCAGTAGATTATTTGCAAGGCGGGACAGCTGCCTCAGCAGGTACTATTGCTATAGCAAAATTTTCTAATCCTAGCGGCTTGATTAAAGTTGGAGAAAACTTATATAGATATGATCTTGCTGCAGGTCCGGAAGCTAACGGAGACGATGGAACTGCAGGTTCCCCATTAGGAAGTCAGCCAGGCCAAGACGGCCGGGGCACCATTATTGCCGGTGCTTTGGAAATGTCAAATGTAGAACTTGCCCAGGAATTTACTGAAATGATTATCACCCAGCGGGGCTTCCAGGCTAACGCTAGAACCATCAGCACTTCCGATGAAATGCTTCAGGAACTTGTTAACTTAAAACGTTAACTTAGTAGGCTAAGTTGCCGGTTCAGTACTTAGCTCAGTACTGGACCGGTAAGCTTTCTTATTTTCGATACCTTGAAACGAGGTGCTAAAGGATGATTAAACTGGTCTCTCTGGATAGAAGGGAATTTTACCTCAACCCTGAACTGATCGAAAGGATAGAGAGTGTACCAGAAACAGTTATTACCCTAATCAGCGGGAAAAAAATTCTTGTTCAAGAATCACCTGCCGAAGTTGCCCAAAAAGTGATGCTATATAGGCAGCAGGTGTACAATGGCAAGCTTAGTGGGATAGAGGTGCAAGAATGAAAAAAGCAGATTTAGCTACATACATAGGCTTAATTGGTGGAGCTGCCGTTTTGCTTTGGGGTATGGTAAAAGGCTCTCGGCTTAGTCTTTTTTGGGACTTTCCCTCCGTCTTAATTACGTGTTTTGGCTCTTTAGCTTCCATGTTTATCAACCATGACCTGGAGCAAATCAAAAACATGTTTAAAAACATGGCTTTAGCCTTTACCACTTATAAAGTGGAGCCTGAGGAAATCATTGAGCTGTTTGTGGAATTGGCGAGAAAAGCCCGCCGGGAAGGCTTATTAGGTTTGGAAGATGACAAAAACCGCTTGGACGATCCATTTTTTAGCAAGGGAATTCAAATGATGGTAGACGCTATTGACCCAGAGGTTATCCGTAATATCTTGGAAACTGATATTGATTGCATGGTTGAACGCCATGAAGAAAACATCGGGGTACTTAAAGCGTGGGCCGCTTTAGCGCCGGCTTACGGTATGATCGGTACCTTAATTGGTTTGATCCAGATGTTGGATAGCTTGGATGACCCAAGTGCCTTAGGTCCAGGTATGGCTGTAGCTTTGATCACGACCTTTTATGGTTCAATTATGGCTAACTTTATCCTCTTACCTATTGCGGGTAAATTGGAAAAACGTAACGCTGACGAGGTTTTGATTAAATCTTTGATTCTGGAAGGAATTATTGGGATTCAGTCAGGCCTTAATCCCCGTATTTTAGAAGAAAAGTTGAAAGCCTTCTTGCCGAAGTCAAGGGTAGCCGCTCTTAGAGAAACTGAAGAAAAAGAAGGAGTTGCCTATAATGCCTAGACGGAGGAAAAAGGATTCCGGCGACGGAGGGACACCATCATGGTTAAACACCTACGCTGATATGGTGACCTTGGTCTTAACGTTTTTTGTATTGCTTTACTCCTTTTCCAACTTGGACACCAATAAATTTAACACCTTTTTAGCTTCTTTCAAGGGAGGAGGAATCCTTAACTATGGGGACTCGCCCTTTGAGGAATATGCGTCGGGTCCATATTTTGAAGCCAGTGACCAGGCTTTAGCCAATGAGGCTACATCTGTGGTGACTATCGATGCCACAACTGCCCAAACCATGGAAATGGTTCAGAATTATATTGAAGAAATGGGCATGGAATCTGAGATAACGGTTAGTGCCGATGAACGGGGTGTGGCCTTGAATATCAAAGATCGTATTTTATTTGATTCGGGTAAAGCAGATTTAAAGCCTGAGGCTAAAGCTATTCTTGATCCTTTAGCAAAACTGTTTGGAACGATTAAGTACGAAATTTGGGTTGAGGGACATACAGACAACCGGCCGATTAATACCAGAGAATATCCCACTAACTGGGAACTTTCTACGGCAAGGGCTTCCAGGGTTATCCGTTACTTTGTGGAAAACAAGGGCTTGGATCCTAAGAAATTTGTAGCTATTGGTTATGGGGAATATAGACCGGTGGCACCTAACGATTCCCCGGAACACATGCAGCAAAACCGTAGGGTAGTAATGGTAATACGTATGCCAGCAAATGAAACAGAGGTGAATTCCAATGAGTGATAACGAAAAAAAGAAAGGACCTGTTTTTATCATCCTTATTCTCTTATTAGTACTCACTATTTTATTAGTAGCCGTTGGTGCTGCCTACTATTTCCTTGTTATCTATGACGGATCGTCATCAGCTCAAAAACCGATTTACAAAACAACTTTAGACACTTATACTGTTAATCTGGCAGACAACAACTTTAGACGTTACATCAGGTTAACGGTGACTTTGGAATATGATTATGAAAAACTATCCAAAGAAATCGAAGAAAAGAAACACCGGATAAATGATGCGGTCATTTCCTATTTAACTACGAAAAGGGCCGCTGATATGACGGACAAAGAAGTCGTTCGTCAGGATCTGGAAGGAGTTATAAACGGTATTCTCACTTCAGGACAGGTTACAGGACTCTATTTTGAAGAATTTATAATTCAGTAAGGGTGACATTATGTTTGATAATTTATTTGAAAATGATTTTAACCGCACTTTTAATAACGGTAGTGTGACCAAAGCTCAGGTGCATCCGGTTAAATTTAAACCTCTTGAACCGGTCACTGCCGCCAGAGTAAAGCCTCGTTCAATTGATGTCTTAGATGACGTAGATGTTTCAATTGATGTGGCACTGGGATATACCAAATTGACCGTGCGGGAAATTTTGGATTTAACTAAAGGGTCTGTGATAGAACTGAACAGGGTAGCCGGGGATCCGGTTGACATCTATGTGAACGAGCAGGAATTTGCCACAGGCGAAATAGTTGTCATTAATGATACCTATGGAGTGAGAATTAATCATTTAGTGGCCGCTGAGGAAAAGGAAGAATAGGGGTGTCATTTTGGGCATTGACTTCATCACTGCTGTTTTAAGACTGGCAATCTTTTTACCACTTGTTATTTTGTTAGCCTATGTATCACTTAAATACGGCTTAGGTAAGGTACAAAAAAATTCAGCGTCTTCCCATATGCAAGTAGTGGATAGGGTTTCCTTAGGACCCAAAGCCGGCCTTTTGGTGGTTAAGGTTGCCGAAGAATATTTCTTGCTTGCTGTGAGTGAGCAGCAAATCCAAGTTGTTAAAGAGTTGCCCGGTTATCCGCCAGTTGAATCAACCTCTTATGTCATGACTGGTCTAGATAAAGTTGTTTCCCAATGGCGTGCGTCGTTAACATCGAGGGATGGGAAGCGAGGTAATAAATCTTGAAGCGTTTTATAACTTTATTTTTACTTGTGGTCTTAGCCCTTTCCTTTTGTTCTAAAGCATGGGCAGCTCCTGTACCGTTACCTAAGATAGATTTGTCTATAGAGCAGTCTGATGAACCCCAGGAAGTAGTAGATTCCATCAAGCTATTAGTCATTCTAACTATTTTGTCTTTAGCGCCGGCAATTATTATCCTCATGACGTCTTTTACGAGGATAGTTGTGGTTTTGTCCTTTACCCGTAACGCCCTGGCGACTCAGCAGACACCTCCCAATCAGGTGCTAATAGGATTGGCTTTATTCCTGACCTTTTTCATCATGGCGCCTGTGTATTCGGAGATTAAGACCAATGCTTTAGATCCTTACTTAGCCAACAGCATTTCTCAGGAAGAGGCTTTTGAGCGGGCCTCTAAACCGATTAAGGAATTTATGTTTAAACATACTCGGGAGAAAGACTTGGCTCTTTTTGTCAATTTGTCTAAGATGGACAGGCCCAACAATAAAGACGATATTCCTTTAACGGTTCTGGTACCTGCGTTTGTCATCAGTGAGTTAAAAACAGCTTTTCAAATGGGCTTTATTATCTTTATACCTTTTTTGGTGATAGATATGGTGGTAGCAAGTACTCTCATGTCCATGGGCATGTTTATGCTGCCGCCGGTAATGGTCTCCTTGCCTTTTAAGCTGCTCCTGTTTGTCATGGTCGATGGTTGGTATTTGGTGGTTAAATCCCTTGTGGAGAGCTTTTAAGGGAGGGTGAAAAATGACGCAAGAATTTGTTTTAAGTTTAGCCAAAGAAGCATTAACTTTATGTCTGACCGTTGCAGCACCTCCACTGCTTTTAAGCATGCTGGTAGGTTTGGTGATCAGCATCTTTCAGGCGACTACGCAAATCCAGGAACAGACCTTGACTTTCGTGCCCAAAATAGTTGTAGTCATGCTGACATTTGTAATTTTTGGTTCTTGGATGCTTAACCAGCTTATTGATTTTACAAGTAACCTGTTTGGCAATTTAGGAATGTGGGTTAGGTAAAGAGCATGATTGACTTAACAATGTGGCTGGACATCTTACTCATATTTGCTCGTACGCTTTCCTTTGTTGTAACGGCCCCCTTTTACAGCATCGGTAATCCGCCGCCCTTGTTTAAGGGAGCTTTCGGTCTGGTTCTTGCTATTTTGCTGTACTCTGTCATTCCTTTGCCTGAGCTTAAAAGTTTACAACTACTCACTTTTGTGGTCTTGCTGATAGGAGAAGTATTGGTTGGCCTAATCTTAGGCTTTACGGCAAGTTTGGTCTTTAGCGCCATTAGGATAGCCGGTCAGCTCCTTGACATTCAGATCGGACTTTCCATGGCAGCAATTTTTGATCCTCAAAGTGAGAGTCAAAACACCTTGCTCAGTCAGTTTATTTATTCTTTAGCCGTACTGATTTATATGCTTATTGACGGGCACCATCAATTGTTACAGAGTTTGGCCAAAAGCTACGAGCTAATTCCGTTAACATCTTTTGAAGTAATCGGTAGTAAGCATGTTTGGCCAATGGTAGAGATTTTTACCGAGGTTTTTGTTTTGGCTTTGAAAATTGCCGGACCTGTGCTGGCGGTCCTGGTCATAATTGATATATCCCTTGGCTTGGTAGCCAGAACTGTACCCCAGTTAAATGTATTTATGCTTGGTTTTCCCTTAAAAATCGCTTTAGGAATCTTGTCCTTGTCCATTGTGACACCTCTTTTAGCATCAGTCTTTGGCAATGTTTTTAGTTTAATTCAAAAAGATTTAACCATAATTATGAGGCAGTTCTGATGATGAAGTTGGATAATTATCAATGGGGTAATGAGTTGACCTGTGTTAATTTGCCGGACTCATATACCGATAGTTGGCAAAGTCGGACAGCAGCTTACTCTGACCCGGCTGGTTTGTTTAAGGGTGTGGCTTTCGACTTGCAGCTATTTAACGAGGAAAAGACAGAAGAGGCAACGCCACACCGCAGGGAAGAAGCGAGGAAAAAAGGGCAGGTTGCCAAAAGTGCTGATTTAAACGGAGCCGTTGTCCTTTTAACCCTGATTGTACTGTTATATTATTTACGGACCAACTTCATCCGGGAATTTAGCAATTATTTTACCTATTTACTTGATTTTTTAAGCGGAGAAAAGCTGAAAAACTTTAGCCAAGCTGATTTGCTTTCCTTAGCTGTTTATACGTTTTTATTCTTTTTCAAATTGATGGCTCCTATTTTTGCCGGTGCTATGATCATCGGTATAGCCATTAATTTTGCTCAAGTCGGTCTACTTTATGCGCCGGAGATTATCAAACCCAAATTGGAAAATATCAACCCTTTAAGCGGTTTTAAGCGTATGTTTTCCAAACGGGCCTTGATGGAATTATTAAAAGCCTTGTTAAAAGTTGTGATCATCGGAGCCATAGTATATTCTACTTTAAAGGGCAACCTTGAAGATTTTCTTTACTTGTTTTACATGGATGTTCCACAAAGCTTTAACTTTGTTAGCAATATGGTTTTTAGCCTTGGTAAAAGTGCTGTCGGTGCTTATTTCGTCATAGCCGTAGTCGATTACTTCTTTCAACGGAGAGAATTTAATCAAAGTATTAAAATGTCTAAGCAGGAAATCAAAGAAGAGTACAAACAGACAGAAGGAGATCCACAGATCAAGGCTAAACTTAGAGAAAGGCAGCGGCAAATGGCTATGCACCGGATGATGCAAAGTATTCCTGAGGCAACGGTGGTCATTACCAACCCAACTCATCTTGCTGTGGCCTTAAAGTATTCAACGGCAAGTTCAGATGCTCCCCGAGTGATTGCCAAAGGAGCAGGGAGTATTGCTGAACGGATTAAAGAAAAGGCCAAAGAGTATAACATTCCGATTGTGGAAGAAAAACCTTTAGCCAGGTTCTTATATTATAACGTGGAGATTGGTCAGGAAATACCTGCCGAACTATACCAGGCAGTAGCTGAAATTTTGGCTATGCTTTATAAGGCAGGAAGACGTTTTTGATTAGTCCTTAGTTGTTTGTCATTAGTCATTAATTTTAGACTTCAGTTGATTTTCATCCATGAAGGTGTTCTCCATACACCTACAAAGGGGTTATAATCATGTCACAGTCAAGATCGTTTTTAGACTCAATGAGACGCCTTTCAACTTATACTGATATCCTTATTTCTGCCATGGTAGTCGGCATTGTGGCCATAATAGTCATACCAATGCATCCAACTGTGTTGGATATCATGCTGGTATTTAATTTTGCTTTTAGTTTAATCATCCTCTTACTTACCATGTTTACCACTGAACCCTTACAGTTTTCGGTATTTCCTACCTTGCTCCTGGTGACGACCTTGCTGAGACTTTCGCTGAACATATCCTCAACCCGCCTCATCCTTGGGCAAGGTACAGCAGGAAAAGTAATTGAAGCTTTTGGTAATTTCGTAGTCGGTGGTAATTATGTTGTAGGACTGATTGTTTTTATCATCATTACTGTTATTCAATTTGTAGTCATTACCAACGGTGCCGGTAGGGTGGCCGAAGTAGCAGCTCGTTTTACTCTGGATGCCATGCCTGGTAAGCAAATGAGTATTGATGCCGATTTAAACGGTGGTCTGATTACCGAAGATGAGGCCAGACAGAGAAGAAAAGCTCTGCAGCGGGAATCGGACTTTTTCGGAGCTATGGATGGTGCCAGTAAGTTCGTAAAAGGGGACGCCATCGCCGGCATTATAATTACGCTGATCAACATTCTAGGTGGATTTGTTATCGGTGTGTGGCAGTTAGGAATGCCTTTGACGGATGCCCTAAAAGCTTACACCATGTTGACAGTTGGTGATGGACTGGTGAGCCAATTACCTGCGCTTCTGATTTCAACTGCTACCGGTATCCTGGTGACCCGGGCAGGCTCAGAAGAAAGCTTCGGCTCAGAATTATTTCAACAGTTGACTGCCTTTCCTAAAATCATCATCCTAGCCGGTACGATCTTATGCCTTTTAGGTGTGGTACCCGGACTGCCTAATATTCCCTTTTTGATTCTAGGTGGAGCTACTGTTTTTGTTGGTTACGTGTTAAAGAAAGACGAGGAAGAGCAGAACAAGCAACAGGTAGAGCAGGTTAAGACTAAGGAGAGAGTAAGACAACCGGAAAATGTCCTAAATTTGTTCCAAATTGACCCTCTGGAAATTGAAATCGGTTATAACCTGATTGCCTTAACAGATGAAGAACAGGGAGGCGACCTGCTCGACCGCTTAGCTGCCGTCAGACGTCAGTGTGCCGCTGAATTAGGTGTTTTTGTGCGGCCTATTCGCATCAGGGATAATCTGCAACTTGGCGGAAATAGCTATGTGTTCAAATTAAAAGGGGTAGAAGTAGCATCGGGAGAAATCTTGCCCGGTCACTATTTAGCCATGAACCCAGCAGGCCTGGACATCCAGTTAAATGGAGTAGCCACCAAAGAGCCGACCTTTGGTTTGCCGGCCTGGTGGATTACCGAAGAGGAAAAAAATGAGGCTGAGCTTAAAGGCTTTACTGTTGTAGACTGTACTACGGTCTTAATTACCCATTTGACTGAATTTATTAAGGACCATGCTGATGAACTGCTGGGACGTCAGGAAGTTAAAGAGATGATTGAAACCGTTAAAGAAACTAACCCGGCGGTAGTTGAAGAATTAATACCGGAATTGATGACCTATGGAGAAGTACAAAAAGTCTTGCAAAATCTCTTAGCTGAAAAGATTCCAATTCGTAACCTGGTGACCATTTTAGAAGTTTTGGCAGATAATGCCAAGTTAACCAAAGATTTTGATTATTTAACCGAAGTTGTTCGTCAGAGTCTTAAACGAACCATCAGTCGGCTTTATGCCAGCCCTGATGGGAAAATGACTGTCATCACTTTACATCCTAAAGTGGAACAGATGATCGCTGATTCACTCCAGCAAACCCAGAACGGTCACTATCCTGTTCTTAGCCCAGACATAACAAATAGATTTTTTGACCGTCTCTCTTCCCTGGTCGAACAATTTACGATGAGCGGTCTCCAGCCGATCCTCTTATGTTCATCCAGGATCCGCTTACCATTACGGAGGCTGACTGAACGCTTTATTCCTAATTTAGTGATTCTGTCTTTAAACGAATTAACTCCTGACTTAGAGGTAGATTCCATTGGGACGGTGATGCTGGATTGAAAATAAAACGCTATATTGCCAACAACATGCCTGAGGCAATGGAAACCATCAAACGGGATCTGGGGTCTAACGCCGTACTAATTTCCAGCCGTTGGATTAAGCAAGGCGGTTTGTTGGGTTTTTTACGTCCACCAAAGTTAGAGGTCATTGCAGCCTTAGAGGATCCCAAACCTGCTCCGGCTACTGATTTAAACTTATCGAAAGACTTATCAAAAGACGTAGCTGAATTAAAGGCTATGATTAAATCAATGGCCAGGGTGGATACTGACAGCCAAAATATACAAGACCAGTACGATAAGCAATCAAGTTTGTTGCAAAAATGGCAGCAGGTGTTACAAGAACTGGAAGTAAGCCACGAGGTTATCAACCATTTATTACAGGATGTTAAAGATAATGCAATGTTGACCAGAGATGAAAATGAAAAGCTGGTCAAAGAAGCTGTGGAAGAACGCTTGTTGCAGATCTTTGAATCTTCTCTGCAAGATTGCCCCAACAAAAGACTTTGTGTCTTTGTTGGTACACCGGGTGTTGGGAAAACCACAACACTGGCCAAATTGGCAGCCAACTTATCTTTGTTTGAGCAAAAAAAGATTGCTTTACTCACAATCGATACTTACCGGATCGGTGCGGTAGAACAACTGAAAACCTATGGGGAAATTCTTGATGTCCCCGTTGAGGCGGTTTTAACACCCCAGGAACTGGCTGCTGCGGTGGAAAAACATGGGGATAAAGATTATATTCTCATCGATACGGCCGGCAGGCCTTCGGTTAATACAGAACAGTTGGAGGAACTGAAGACATTTATCGATGTCTTAGAGGACCCGGAAGTATTTCTGGTCTTAAGCTGTACTACAAAATATAAGGATTTGCTAAGAAATGCGGAAGCTTTTAAACGCTTAAATTATACTAAGCTGATCTTTACCAAGGCTGATGAAACGATAGCCTTAGGCTCCATAGTCAATTTGGTGCGGACTACTTCTCTACCCGTTGCTTATATAACCACTGGCCAAAATGTTCCTGACGATATTGAGGCCTGCAATCCGGAAAAACTGGTACAACTTATTTTAAGGGCGGTGGGCTAGTTTGGATCAAGCAGAAAAACTAAGACAGATGAAGAACAACATGATTAACCCGCAAACAAGCAGCAGTGCGCCCAGGATTATTGCGGTATCCAGTGGAAAAGGCGGGGTAGGCAAGACTAATCTGGTAGTAAATCTAGCTATTGCTTTAGCTCAGCAGGATAAACGGGTAGTTATTTTAGATGCAGATTTAGGGATGGCTAATATTGATGTTTTGCTGGGCATTGTGCCTAAATATAATTTATATGATGTAATTTTAGGGACAAAAGAACTCAGTGAAATTTTAGTCACCGGTCCATATAATATCAAGGTAATACCCGGTGGCTCAGGAATCCAGGAACTGGCCAATCTCGATTACTATCAAAGAGAGCGACTGCTTAACAATATCAGGTCTATGGATAATGCAGCTGATTTTATCATTATTGATACAGGAGCAGGAATAGCTAAAAATGTTTTGGGCTTTGCCACCGCGGCCGATGAAGTCGTAGTGGTTATGACACCGGAACCAACGTCGCTTACAGATGCTTACGGTTTAATTAAAGCTATGTCCTTGTACAAAGTACATTCTGAAGCTTATTTGGTGGTTAATCGGGTAGCCAATGATTACGAAGCACAACAGTCGATGGACAGGATGGTCAAAGTTGTCAATCGCTTTTTGCAGATGAAGATTAAGCCGTTAGGTTACATTTACGATGACAAGGTAGTAAACAAGTCGGTAATGAAACAAAAACCTTTTGTTTTGGAGTACCCTGAATCGAGTGCAGCCAAAAGTATAAAGCAAATTGCTCTCAATTTGATTAAAGGTAGTTATTGTCCTCCTAAAGGAACAGTCGGCTTTGTACAGCGATTAATCAGACTTTTTGGCTAGGAGGGAATTCATTGTTAAAGGATGACTTAATGGTCAATCAGAAAGTAGAAATCAATAGAGAAGATGATCTTACTAATTATAAAAGCAGTGTACAGATCGTCGATGAAGATAGCTTTGCAATTTCTGTGCCCTACCATAAAGGAGAACCGTTGATTCTGAGAAGTGGAGATATAATCACGGTTAAGGTTTTCACTAAGAAGGAACGTTATATTTTTCAGACAAGAGTTCTGGGACGGAAACAAGACCAGATTCCTTTATATATACTTGACTACCCGGAAAGGACGGAACGTTTACAGGCACGTGATTTTGTTCGCGTAAAAGTAAGCTTAGATGTTTATTATCAAGTAGTTACAGAAGAAACAAAAAATCAGGATATACATATTGAAACAACGCATAAAGCTATTACCGTAGACTTAAGCGGCGGGGGAGCCTTACTTGCCGTAGACGAAAAGATCGATGAAGGACAGCTCTTATTCTTAAGATTTACCGTAAAGCTTAAAAATAAAGAGAAAAAGCTTATTGAGACCTTTGGCAAAGTCGTCAGGTATGACCCACCTGAGGGAACCAGGACTAAAACTTTAATAGGAGTCAGATTTGTAAATTTTGATGAGCGTGACAGAGATGATCTGATTATGTTTCTCTTTGAACGGATGCGAAATCAGCGGAAGATCAAGGACGATTAGAGGTGGCACTGATCCACAAAGAGGTGAGAAGATGAAGCCGGAAAACTACCTCCCCCTGGTTAAATACATAGTTGGACGCCTGCAAGTTAAGCTACCTCCTTTTATGGATCAAGAAGATTTGATCAGTTCCGGAATTCTGGGCTTACTGGATGCTATAAAAAAATATGATCCCTCTCGGGGAATTAAATTTGAAACTTATGCTACTCCACGGATCAGGGGGGCAGTTTTAGATGCGGTCCGCAAGGCCAATTGGGCACCACGCTCAACTTATGACCGGCTAAGGGCTTATAACCAGACTCTCCAAAGGCTGGAACAAAAATACGGTAGAGAGGTTACTGATCAGGAAGTGGCAGCTGAAATGGCTGTAAGTCCGGAAGAGATAAACAGGTTGTTGTTTGACGCTAATGCTTTAGCCACCGAATCTTTGGAAAATTTTCTCTTAGCTTCAGATGACGGTAATTTAACCCTTGGAGAAACCATTGAAGATCAGACCAGTGCTGATCCGGAGCAGGAGTTTGTAGAGAAGGAATTTAAAGAAACCTTAGCTAAAGCCATCGAGCATTTAAATGAAAAAGATCGATTGCTTTTAAATCTCTATTATTATGAAGGATTAACCTTAAAAGAAATTGGTCAGGTTCTGGAGATATCAGAATCAAGAGTGTGCCAGCTCCATGCCAGGGCTTTAACCAGGCTGAGAGGAAAACTAAAAGAATACGGGGTGATGCCTGAGTGAATTATTTCTTAGCTTTATGTGGCCTTATCTTGTTAATCTTAACTGCACCCTCTGTACTGTCAGGCAGGCCTGGTGAAGGAAGACCGGCGGTTGCTAAAGCTAAAGAGCGGGAGGCCATCTCTCCTATGCTTCTTGAATACTTGCAATCCATGGAAGACAGGCTTGAGGCTATGGCGGATGCCCTGGCAGAGATGAACCAAGTAATGAACAAATACATTACAGTACCAAAACAGAAGCCAGAACAGGCTTTTACCGAAGTATTGCATTATGCTAAGCAGGATAATAAACCTTTAAGTGTAAATGATCAAATATATCAAGCTTATCTCAAAGGTAAAAGCGTTACTGAACTTGCCCAAGAATTTGGGAAGGGAAAGGGTGAAATAGAATTAATTCTAAATTTAAAACGCTCTTAAAAGTTTGCAAGTCAAATAATTTCCTTTTTGGCCTTGGCCTAGGCTTGTTGCTTGCTTCCTTATTGATAACTTTCAGCCAGGGAAATAGTTATGAAATTTCTAATGAGGAAGTAGAACAGAGAGCCAGAGAATTAGGAATGGTTTACAGGGATGAAGTTGTAGCTTTTAGCGAACAAGAAGAGGCTCAGAACCAAGACCAGGTACAGGCTCAAAGTCAGACCCAGAATCAGGATCAGAAAGAAGCTTTACAGGAAGACGAGAGTGGTTCAGATTTAAAGGATGGAGAACTGAAAGTCTTTATTCCCCGTGGATCAACTAGTGAGGATATTGCCGAAATTTTAAAGAAAAACGGTGTTATTGATAATACGGAAAAATTTTTAGAGGTTATTGCCCGTAAACAGCTTTCTTCCAAACTAAAGGCTGGAATGTTTGTCTTCCCTAAGGGAGCAACCTTAGATGAGCTTGTTACACTCTTAACCGATTAGGAGGGAAAAAGAATGATCCGTGGCTTATACACTGCGGCTACAGGTATGCTAGTCCAGGAAAAAAGGCAGGAAAATATCACTAACAACTTGGTTAATGCCAATACAGCAGGATATAAAAAGAGCCAGCTTGCTGTCAGTTCTTTTCCGGAGGTTTTACTCAACCGTATTGATGCCATAAACGGGAGCAGCAAAGGGGTGAAGCCTGTTGGGACGATTAGCAATGGAGCTATGCTTGCTGCCCAGACTATTGATTTTACTACCGGAAGTCTGGAGGAGACAAGTAATCCCCTCGATCTGGCTTTAACTGGGCAAGGCTTTTTTACGGTAGCAACCCCTCAAGGTACCGCTTATACCAGAAACGGTTCCTTTAGCTTAGACGGCGACGGTTATCTTGTTGACAGTCATGGCAATTATGTTTTGGGTCTAAGTGGCCCCATCTATCTAAATACAACCGATTTTACCGTAGCCAAGGATGGAACTGTGACTGTTGGTGATGAATATGTTGACACAATTTTAATCACCAATTTTAACGATCAAACTCAATTGCAAGCAGTCGGTAATGATTTGTTTACCGCTTTAGAAGGAGCAGGACCCAGGCAACTTGATCCGGCTGAAGTTTCTCTGCGGCAAGGTTTTCTGGAGAAAGCCAATATCAATTTAGTAGAAGAAATGGTCAACATGCTGACTGTGCTTAGAACTTACGAGGCCAATCAAAAGGTTATCCAGACTCAGGATGAAATACTTGGCAAAAGTGTCAGCGAAATAGGCAGTTTAAGGTAGGTGAACAGGTATGCTGAAAAGTTTATGGATAGGTGCCAGTGGTATGACTGCCCAGCAAGAGAAAATTGATGTAATAGCTAATAACTTGGCTAACATCCAGACTACTGGTTATAAAAGACAGCAGGCTTCTTTTTCAGAAACATTAACCCAGGCTCTAAGTACGATAAACCAGCCTGTCATGCCCCAGGGAAATAAGCAAATAACCGTTGGAACAGGCGTGAAAGTTGGAGCAATGAACAAAGTTTTTACTCAGGGGTCAATTGTTTCCACCGGACGTGATTTGGATTTGGCTATAGAGGGGCAAGGATTTTTCGAAGTAATGTTGCCTGACGGCAGATATGCTTACACCCGGGACGGTGTTTGGCGAGTAGGCCAGGATGGATCTTTGGTTAATTCCTCGGGCTATCCTATGTCTGCAGCGATTTACATCCCGCCCGATTACCAAAGTATTACAATTTCACCTCAAGGGGACATATCCGTGGTTCAAGCAGACGGAACTTTACTTGAGGCAGGCAATATACCGCTGTACAGGATTGATAATCCAACCAAATTAAATGCTATTGGAGAAAATCTTTACATTTTACCGGAAGGCGAAGATCTGCCGGAGAGCGGGGTAGCCGGTGTTGACGGAATGGGTTATTTAAAACAGGGGTTCCTGGAAAATTCTAATGTGGATCTGTTAACTGAAATGACCCAACTGATCAATGCCCAACGAGTATTCCAGTTTAGTTCTCGGACCATTCAAACTTCCGATGAAATGTGGAGCATGGCCAATAATCTACGGAGGTAGGCCAAGAATTTTAGGAAAACAATGAGTAGATTTGCAAATGTCTGTGTAAGCCATGCACAAGAGGCAGTTGTTAGATACTCTGAAGAGCAAGTGAATAGTTGGAGGAAGATAATGTTAATTGATCGGCCGGAAGAGTTAAAAGTTGGCATAGCAGAATATAAAGTTGCACGAGCTCCAGTTAAGATAATTACTTTAGGGCTAGGATCATGTGTAGGTATAACCTTATTTGACCCTACAAACAAAATTGGGGGCATGGTACATATAATGCTCCCTGACAGCACTCAATTCCAGAATATATCTAACCCGGCTAAATATGCTGACTTGGGAATACCCCTTTTATTGGAGGAGTTATTAAAATGTGGTGCCAACCGTTTAGCTTTACAGGCAAAGATAGCTGGGGGAGCCCAAATGTTTTCTTTTACCGATAGAACAACAACCCTAAATATTGGTCAACGAAATGCTGAGATGGCAAAATTAACTTTGAGTAAATTAAACATAAGACTTTTAGCTGAAGACACAGGAAAAAATTATGGTCGGACTATGATCCTTGACACTAGCACAGGGGATGTTCTCATTCGGACAGCAGGCTCCCCTCTCAAAAAATTGTAGTTTTAGGGGGGTGCCAAGGTGGATTTTAATGAATTTAAACGCCGAATACATCAGAAGTTTGGCCTTAATCTTGACGGATACAAGGAAAAACAGTTAAAACGTCGAATTGATACCCTTATGCAAGGCTTGAATTATACAGATTATGGTGATTATCTACAGGTTTTGCTGACTGATGAAGCCCAGTTAATGCGCTTTTTGGACAAGGTTACGATCAATGTTTCAGAGTTTTTTCGAAACCCAGAAATATTTGGAACTCTGGAAAAGGAAATCTTACCTAAATTGTTGGAGCGCAAGAATAAATTAAAGATTTGGAGCGCAGCCTGCTCCAATGGATGTGAACCCTATTCCGTAGCCATTATTTTAGATGAAATAACACCTAATACCTTTCACCAAATTGATGCTACAGATATTGATCGTAAAATCCTGGAAGCGGCAAAGGCTGGTATTTATAACAGTCGTTTAGTGAAAAACGTAAGCCCTGAACGTTTAAAAAAGTATTTTATTAAAGCTGATAATGATCAGTATAGGGTCAGTGATAAGATAAAAAAGAAAGTTAATTTCAGGTATCATGATCTATTGCTGGATAGATATGATAGCAATTACGATTTGATTATTTGCAGGAACGTTACAATCTACTTTACAACTGAATCCCAGGATATGATCTACACTAAATTTTATCAATCCTTAGCACCCGGTGGTGTTCTCTTTATCGGGGCCACCGAAAACATGTTAAAGTATAGGGAATTCGGATTTACTAAAATTTCTCCTTGGTTTTACCAAAAGTAAACGGAAGAAAGGTAAAGGGATTGGAGAATGGCGACCAATGAAAAACTTTCCATCTTTCAAATAGATGTTTTACAAGAAATAAGTAATATTGGTGCCGGTAATGCGGCTACCGCCCTTTCGAAATTGTTAAATAAGCGGGTAAATATGAAAGTTCCAAGAGCCGGTATTATGCCCTTTAATAAAATCTTTAACCTTGTCGGCTCAGAAGAAGACGTGGTGTCTTGCGTTAATTTTAATATCAAAGGGGATATTGACAGTTGCATTTTGTTTTTATTGACGGAAGAAAGCTCTTTTTCCTTAATAGACTTGATGCTGGGTAAAAGGGTTGGCGCAACTAAAGAGTTAGATGACTTCGGTAAATCAGTATTGCAGGAAATTGGTAATATCCTTTGCGGTTCTTTTTTAACCGCCCTTTCGGAAGTAACTAAATTAACTTTTACACCTTCCGTACCCGCCTTTGCTTTTGATATGTTAGGGGCTGTATTAAGTGGCGCTTTTTTAGAAAGTGGTTATTTTGAAGATCAGGCTTTAATTATTGAAACCCAATTTTTCCAAGAAGAAATAAAAATAAACGGGCACTTCTTTTTAGTGCCTGAACCAGAATGCCTGAATGTAATTTTTAGATCTTTAGGATTAGATTTAGATGGGGGTATGTAATGTGGCAAAAAGAATACTTGTAGTTGATGATGCAGCGTTTATGCGCATGATGATTAAAGACATTCTAACAAAGCATGGCTATGAGGTAATAGGTGAGGCCGAAAACGGTGCAAAAGCCGTTCAGATGTTCAAGGAACACCAACCTGATCTCGTGACCATGGATATCACCATGCCTGAGATGGATGGTATTCAGGCTGTCAAGGAGATTAAGAAGCTCGATCCAGGTGCCAAAATTATCATGTGCAGCGCAATGGGGCAACAGATGATGGTAATGGAAGCCATTCAGGCAGGAGCCAGGGATTTCATTGTTAAGCCCTTCCAGCAAGAGCGTGTTATTCAGGCAATTGAAAAAGCTCTTGGTTAAAACTAACTAAGTTGTAGCTTACTTAAAGGTGGTGAGGGCATGGACGAGGTTTTATCTCAAGCAGAGATAGACATGCTTTTAAATGCGTTAACTTCAGGGGAAATATCTGCTGAAGAGATAAATAAAGAAAACGAAACTGAAAAAGTTAAAAATTATGATTTTAAGCGGCCAAATAAATTTTCTAAGGAGCAATTAAGAACGCTCCATTTGATTTATGATAATTTTGCACGCTTGGTTTCTAATTTCTTGTCTGCTTATTTACGTTCAAATATTCAAATTAAACTGGCGACTGTCGAACAGCTAACTTACGAGGATTTTGTCCTTTCTGTACCGACGCCGACTTTACTTACTATATTTAGCGAGGAGCCATTACCTGGTTCCGCAGTCCTTGAGACAAATTCAGGCTTTATTTTCCCGATTATTGATTTGCTTTTTGGTGGGCCTGGACTTATGCCTAAAAAGATCAGGGATCTGACCGATATTGAAATCGGTGTCTTAAAGAATTTAAACGCTAAAATGTTGGAAAATGTTTCGATAGTATGGTCAGATATATTTGAACTTAAGACCAATATTCAGGCTACGGAGACAAATCCTCAGCTTAACCAGGTTATTTCACCTAATGAAACGGTAGTCGTTATAACCTTTTCTACCACGATTAATAAAAACCCGGGAATGATTAATATTTGCTTGCCCTTCATGCATTTAGAACCGGTACTTTCCAAGTTGACTGCCAGACACTGGTTTTCTTCCATGGCTGAAGGGAAAGTGGATATTCTAAAAGAAGTAATCCGGACCAACTTAAATAAAGTAAGTGTTGAATTAACGGCTCTGGCAGGACAATCAACTATAACTGTCAGGGACTTCTTAAGCTTGCAAGTGGGAGATGTTATTACTTTAGATAATGTAGTCGGAGAAGATATGCTGTTAATGGTAGAAAATAGCCCCAAATTTAAAGTTCAACCGGGTATAGTGGGGAATCACATGGCAGTTCAAGTAACAGCATACACAGCAAAGGGGGCCTAAAGTGTGAATAATAATTTTTTATCCCAGGAAGAGATAGATGCGCTATTAAATGCACCAGAACTATTAAATAATTCCGGTGAGTCAAACCAAGACGATGAAAAAGCCTCCTTCCCAGCTGAAAATGGCAACAATTCGCACGAGCAATTAACTGACATAGAGAAGGACGCTTTAGGCGAGATTGGAAATATCTCTATGGGTACAGCCGCTACGGCCTTGTCTCAGTTATTGAATCAGAAAGTAGTAATTACTACGCCTCAGGTGTACATTACTACGCCTGCCGAATTAGTTAAAAATTTTGTAGTTCCCTTTATGGTAATTGACGTAACTTTTACTGAAGGCTTAAAGGGAAGCAATCTTTTTATCTTAAAGGTTTCTGACGCGGCAATTATTGCTAATTTGATGATGGGTGGAGACGGAACCAATCCTGATCCGGAGCTAAATGAAATTCATATCAGTGCTGTCGGGGAAGCAATGAACCAAATGATGGGTTCGGCAGCTACTTCTATGCATACAATTTTTAAAAGAGCGGTAGTTATTTCGCCGCCCAAGATTACAGCTGTTAATTACCAGCAAGACCCAATAGATTTTCCCTGGGATATGGATCAGGAAGTAGTTATAGTTTCTTTTAAAATGGAAATTGGTAACCTGGTTAACAGCGAGCTGATGCAAGTTATTCCCATAGAGACTGCTAAAGAAGAAGCCGGCTTGCTTTTAGGTTTTCCCCAACCTGAAAATGTTGGAACTCCTAAGCCCAGTGAAGTTTCTAAACCACAAGAGCCCGAACCCATTATGTCTCAGGAAGAGATAAATAATCTCCTGTCGGGAGTTGACAATATCTTTGATACGGCTAAAGAGCCGGAAAAGCCGCCTTATGTACCTTCTGAAACTAACGGCAGTACACGCAATATTGATTTGATTTTAGATGTGCCTTTAAATATCTCAGTCATCCTTGGTAAAACTAAAAAGCCAATTAAAGAAGTGCTCAATTTAATTCCTGGCAGCATTGTAGAATTGGAAAAATTAGCCGATGAGCCGGTAGAAATATTGGTTAACGGTACATTGATTGCTCATGGAGAAGTAGTAGTGGTAAATGAGAATTTTGGGGTACGTATTACTTCAATTGACAGCCCTACCCAGCGACTTAATAATCTACGTAAATAATAAAGGCTATATCGCCGAATTGTGTTTTAACAAGTAAGGTGGTTCTATTGCTTATTAGGCAAAGAGCTAAGGAAAAAGTACCGGCAGGTAAGCGCTAGAGAAACTGAAGAAGAGCGTTACCTGCCGTGTATTTTTGGAATATATAATTCTTTACTAATCAGGCAAAGAACAGAGGATAAAAGTACTGGCAGGTACGCATTAAGGGAACTGAAATAGCGTACCTGCCTTGCACTTTTTCGATTGAATTCCTTTGTCAATCAGACAAAGGGCTAGGATAAAAGTGCTGATGAGCACGCATTAAGGTAATTGAATAAAGCGTGCTCATCTTGTGTACAGTTAGAGTTTGGAATTGGAGATACTTCGTTCTGCCAGCTCAATAGCTTTTTTCACAAGGTTTCCACATTCCCTGGAGGGAACTCCACCCCATCCTTCAGTCTGGACGATGTGATCTACTCCCAATTCTTTGGCTAACTCCATTCGTAAATTTTCGGACATAATTTTGGCCAAAGCCAAAACCTCCTTTTTTAACTGTACACATTTTTATTTTGTTCAGAAAAAATATTTTCATGTTGTTATTTCATACCAACTGTAAGTTGGATTTTGGTCAAATACATGAATCAATTCTCACCGGCAGATACTAGCTTTAGAGGTGAGAGCGATGCGCAGTTTATGGAAGGGAGCTATTTCTTTCGGCCTGGTCACAATTCCGGTCAAACTTTTCGCAGCCACAGAAAGCAAAGAGATTAAATTTAACTACTTACATAAAGAATGTAAGACACCTATTAGCTATCAAAAATTTTGCCCGACTTGCCAAAAACAGTTGTCGACTGCAGATATTGTTAAAGGTTATGAATACGAAAAGGGAAAGTACGTTATATTACAAGATGAAGATTTTGAAAAACTGCCCTTGGACAGCATTAAAGCAGTGCAAATCTTGGATTTTGTAGATTTGAAGGAAATTGACCCCATTTATTATATGAAGTCTTACTTTCTTGCCCCTGATGATTTCGGGGTGAAAGCATATAAGCTTCTTTACCAGGCCTTATTAGAGACTGGTAAAATTGCCATTGCTAAGATTTTTCTTCGGACTAAGGAAAATTTAGCCACCTTGCGGATTTACCAAAATTGCTTGCTGTTGGAGACCATGTTTTATCCCGATGAAGTCCGCAGTCCCAAGTCAGTGCCGGAACTGAACCTGGAAGATGTAAAAATTCAGGAAAATGAACTGCAAATGGCCAAAAGCTTAATTGATAATTTAACTTCAACTTTTGACCCTGGTAAATATACCAGCGATTATCGTCAAAAATTATACGATCTCATCCAAGCTAAAATAGCTGACCAGGAAATAACTGAAGTTCAAAGACCTGAGGATACAAAAATCATCGATTTGCTGGAAGCTTTAAAAGCCAGTGTGAAGGCTACGCAGGATGCTAAGATAACTAAAACAGCAAAAAACCCTAAAAAGCGCAAACAAAAAACAGCTACGGGATAATCATATTAAAGTATTTATGGATGATAAGACACGGAAAGCCCACTTGTAGAAATGTGACTAACTGCTTTTCGTGTCAATTTTTTTGTCGAAAGTTTTAAAGTCTGGTAAGCTGTAAAGTAAGACATAAAGAAAGGGGTTATTCAGCAATGAGTGTGGATTTGCATACACATCCTATAGCTCATGGAACAGGAAGTTATAAAAAGGAATTTTTACTAGGGTTTGTGCATAAAGCAAAAGAAAAGGGTATTCAGCATTTGGGCTTTACCGATCATGATCGGTACTTGGAACTAATAGATTTTACAGTAGGTGAAAAGTTAAAGCAGGATAATGAAGGAGTTCAGATTTATCTAGGCTTGGAAGTAGATTACTCCCCAGAAAAAGAACATGAAATAAAAGAAAGGCTAATAAAATATCCATTAGATTATGTCATCGGATCAGTTCATCGCATCGGAGACTGGGCTTTTGACATCCCAGAACAAAAAGATCGCTATGCCGAGTGGGATGTGGATCAGTTATATGACTCCTATTTTCAACTTCTCATGCAAGCAGCTAGTTCAGATTTATTTCAGATCATCGGCCACTTAGATTTAATTAAAATATTTAATTATCGTCCAAAACGTGATATTTTCCATTGGGTAGAACCGTGTTTACGGGTAATACAAGAACACGATCTTACCGTCGAAGTAAATGCTGCCGGCTTGTATAAACCGGTAGGTGAGATTTACCCGGAAGAACGGATCATCAAGCGGTGTTTTGAGCTGAATATTCCTGTCACAATTAGTTCTGATGCGCATGAAGCGAAGCAGGTAGGACGCATTAACAAAGATTTGCAAGAGCTTCTAAAGAAAATCGGGTATAAGGAAGTAGCCGTTTTTAAGGGCCAAACTAGGAGGATGTTACCTCTCTAAAACTTCCTTTGCCAAAGTAATGAGGTGGGCTAAGTGACTCCAGCCTGGGAAACAGTTTTTTTAGTGCTTTGTCTTGGCGTTATTTTGTTAGGTTCTAAGATCTTTACCAACGGTATAGAATGGCTGGGGACAAGGCTGAATCTGGCTGAAGGGGTGGTAGGAAGCGTACTGGCAGCTGTGGGTACCGCCTTACCTGAAACCATGATCCCACTGATCGCCCTCCTTGAAGGTAGCAGGGAAGAACGGACTCATATTGGTATAGGTGCCATTTTAGGAGCTCCTTTTATGCTCAGCACCCTTGCATTTTGTCTTGCCGGATTTGTTGTCATGTTAGACAAGGAGAAACGCTATTTTTACCCGCTGATGAATGTCGATCTGAAAGTAATAAAAAGGGACTTGAAATACTTTATAGGGTTATATAGCCTGTCAATCCTGGCGGCCTTTTTCCCGGTTCGAAAAGTTAAATTAAGCATAGCTTTGAGCTTGGTCTGTTTCTATATATTTTATGTTTTAGGAACGATGAAGGTAGGAGACGGTTTGGGAAAAGGACAGATAATCAGTCCCTTATTTTTTGCCAAATATAACAAGCGGCCTTCACTTGCGGTTATTTTGTTTCAAATTTTTTTTGCTTTAGGACTGGTTATTTTCGGAGCCCATATTTTTGTCAACTCTGTCGAATGGCTGGCTAACTATTTAAAGGTACCGCCTTTTGTTTTAGCCTTGATTATTGCGCCCATTGCAACCGAGTTACCTGAAAAATTTAACAGCCTTATTTGGCTTGACAAGGGAAAGGATACTCTAGCATTAGGTAATATAACGGGAGCTATGGTCTTTCAAAGCTCGGTTATCCCGGCCATCGGCATGATTCTCACACCCTGGGAACTGACGCCGGCAGCCATGCTAAGCGCTTTTTTGGCACTTTTTTCAGGAGTCGGTTTATATGTGCGAATAAGGCAAAAGGGCTGCTTGACCCCTGATATGCTGGCGGCGGGAGGTCTATATTACATCTTATTCTTGATTTTGGTGCTATTTAAAGCCAGATCGAGTTAAATTGCTTTTTCTGAACTCACATTTAAGGAGAACATGGAAAGTTTTTTTTGTATAATAACAGTTAGGATTGAAATAATAATTTAAACTGGAAATTTAAGGGGGAATCGTGATGTCTTATGAACAAAAAGCCCGGGATTTGGGTATAGAAATACCTGAAGTACCGAAACCTGTAGCTGCTTATGTACCTGGAGTATTGGTAGGTGGATACATTTATACTTCTGGACAACTACCCTTTGCCAATGGAGAACTGGTATATAAGGGAAAAGTCGGCGAGGATTTATCCGATGATGAAGGCTACGAAGCAGCAAAACTTTGTGCCATCAATTGTTTAGCTGTGGTTAAAAGCTTAGCCGGAAGCCTTGATAGAGTAGAAAGAATCGTTAAAGTCAACGGTTTTGTCAACAGTGGGAAAGGTTTTACCGGCCAGCCTAAAGTAATTAACGGCGCATCTGAATTGTTAGGTAAGATCTTTGGTGATGCCGGTCAGCATGCTCGCGCAGCTGTAGGCGTAAGCGAGTTACCTGCAGGGGCTGCAGTAGAGGTTGAGCTAATCGTCAAATTGTTGGACTAGCGTAAAGGTAAATTAGTTTTTAATAAACCTATTGGTAAAAGAGCAGTCGAAAGCTGCTCTTTTTGCCTTGCGTAAGTATATTTTTATGAGGGTTTAAAGTAAACAGTAATACACCAAATTAATTAAAAAGAGTATATTAAATTAGCCCTAATTATTGGTTAAGTAAACTATATTTAGTACAATATTTCTTCGTCAAAAGGATAGTCGGCCTCCGGTTCGTGATTTGAATCAAGTTTTTCTTCAGTGTCTGTTGTTGTTTCTTCTTCCTCAAAGTAATAAAAAGGAGAACCATGGGGTTTTTGATTAAGCAAAGGTGTATGCTTTTTTACCATCAGCATCCTCCTCAGTCTTTATATATTTAGCTTAACCTCGGGCGGATTTCTTATACTGAACTTAGGAGGAAAACCTAAATGCAGGGTAGAATACACCTAATACAAAGTTAGGAAAAGGGGGGGCAAAAGATGTCTGTCTATGATAAAGCTAACGACCTAGCAAAGGAACTGGCCCACTCAGAAGAGTATAAAGCATTTCTTAAAGCAAAAGAAGCTTTAGCCAATGATAAAGACATTTTGTCTCTGCTGGAAGAATTCCGGAGAAAACAGTGGGAAGTACAGGTTGCTCAGATGTTAGGGCAAGAAGTAGATGAAGAACTGCTACAAAATCTGGAGCAGATATATGAATATATTTCTCTTAATCCGTTAATTAACGAGTATTTGCTGGCGGAATACCGTTTTACCAGGCTTTTAGGAGATGTGCAAAAAGTTTTAACCGAGTCTATTGAAGATGGTTTTATGTGGCCGACAAAAGATACAATGCTTAACTGATATTTCCAATTAATTGTCTTGCAATTCAAAATAAAATAGGTTATACTACAAGTAATAATTATTATTAATAAGGAAGATCTTTAATGAAATTAGGCAGTCGTACAACAAAACAAAAGCTGGTTATCCTGGATATTTTGCAAAAAACCAATTGCCACCCTACTGCTGATTGGATTTACCAAGAGGCGCGTCAAATTTTGCCTGATATCAGCTTGGGGACCGTGTATCGTAACTTGAATCTTTTAAAAAGCTTGGGTAAAATACAGGAGCTAAACTACGGTAGCGGGCAGAGCAGGTATGATGGCAATCCGAATAATCACTACCATTTTGTCTGTGAAAAGTGTAAAAAAGTGGTTGATTTAGACCTGCCTGTGGTAGCTGACCTGGACGAACAAATAGGAAAAAACTATGGTTACAAAGTATCTAGTCATCGTTTAGAGTTTTATGGCTTGTGTGACACATGCCAGAAGGAGGAACCAACCACATAATTTTTTCTTCTCTTGGTTATCCTAAAGACAGATTGAAGTGAAATTGTGCACAGCAGGGTGGGATTTCATGGCAACTATAACTGAACTTGCGTGCTGCCAAAGATGCGGCAAACTGCAAAGAAAGCAAAAGCTGTTACAAGCCCATGATTTATGGGGATCAAAGTTATTATGTAAAGCTTGTTATCAAAAACATCAAAGGTCCCAGTGGGGATACTGGTAAACGCTCTTGCCAAGAGCGTTTTGTTTTTTCCCGATTTTTAGCTTCTTGACAATGGGAAAAGGCCTGTACTATGATTAAGTAAAAAACGGTGATGATATGCTGCAATTTTTGAGGAATAATAAAAAGTTTGCCACAGTAGCTTTAATTTTACTTATAGCCAGCTTGTGTATTGGCTTTGTTGTACCAATAATCATGTGGCTTTTGCCTGATGAAGAGGACGAATCTTATGAGGCTTACCTTAACGCGGAGAGATTGGCGCTGGAAGAAGAATTGGCTACTACTGAAGAAGAATTGAAGGAGAATCCTAACGACGGAGATGCCTGGGCCAATAAAGCCGATCTGGAATACAGCCTGGGAAGTTTGTTCTATCAGACGGGTAAGACTGAAGAAGGATTGAAATATTTTAACCAGGCAACTGAATCTTATCAGGAAGCCATAAAATACAAACCTGATGATGTACACCTGAGAAATGACCTGGCTTCTGTTGCTTACTATGCAGGTAAATATGATCTTGCCGAGGCCAATTATAAAAAGGCCATTGAGCTTGATCCCAAATATGTAAACGTTCGTGTCAATTATGGCTTGTTTTTATATGACGTGAAAAAGGATTACGCAGGTGCCGTTAAAGAATGGGAGACAGCCCTTGCTGCTAAGCCGGAGAACGAAGAAGATGTAAAAACTATAGAGTCTTTAATAGCCGCCGCTAAAGAAAAAATGTAAAGGAGGTAAAAGGATGGCTATTTGGAAGTGCAGTCAGTGCGGGTATGAAAAAGAAGGAAGATGCAAACCCAGGAAATGTCCATCCTGTGAAGCTAAAGACAGCTTTACCAAAAAAGAGCAGTAATTTTAACTTGGAGCCATGAGGCTCCTTTATTTTTTTCTTTATTGGAACTATTCCCGTAAAAAGCAATTTAGCTAAGCAGGCGATTTAGGTCAAATAGAATTGAAATGATTTTAAACTGCTGCTTTGAAAAAACAGCAGTTTTTTTTATACGCTGGCAGGAATTTCAAATAAATTACCGAATATGATTGATGAAGTGGTGCAAAGTGGTGGAAAGTGGTTAGCTTTCCCTTTAAAGTGGGGTAAGGCCTATGTTTATGGGTGAATACCAACATACCATAGATGACAAAAATCGCTTAATCATTCCAGCCAGGTTTCGGGAAGGATTAGGTGAGAAATTTGTCATGACTAAAGGCCTTGATAACTGTCTTTTTATTTATCCCCGCGACGAGTGGGAAAAGCTGGAGCAAAAATTAAAGGCTCTGCCTTTTACTAAGGCAGATGCCAGAGCGTTTGTGCGTTTCTTTTTCTCAGGCGCTACAGAATGTGATTTGGATAAACAAGGCAGAGTATTAGTACCTCAGGTCCTAAGAGAGCATGCAAAACTGGTAAAAGATGTTGTGGTAATCGGAGTTTCAACCAGGGTGGAAGTTTGGAGTAAAGAAGTTTGGGAAAAATACAGTGAAGAGGCTCAAAAGGACTACGAAGCTCTGGCCGAAAATTTAACAGATCTAAATTTTGAATTGTGATTTTGCGCAAGGGTTTGCTCAGAGAAATGAAAGTCACTTACTCCACTTTGACCGGGAAGGTGTTTTAATTGGAATTTCGTCATGTTTCCGTCCTCTTAGAAGAAACAATTGCAGGCTTGAAGGTCAAGCCTGATGGCATTTATGTTGACTGTACTTTAGGCGGGGGCGGTCATAGTCAGGCAATTTTAGAAAGGCTAGGGTCAAAAGGCGTTTTAATCGGAATTGACCAGGATCTGGAGGCGATCCAAACAGCTCGCCAAAGATTGATAAATTATCCGGCTCGCTTTGAGGCAGTGCATGCCAACTATAAAGAACTGACTAAAATTGTGAATGAAATAGGATACCTAGCTGTAGACGGAGTTCTTTTTGACTTGGGAGTATCATCCTATCAGTTGGATAATGCAGAGCGGGGATTTAGCTATAAACAGGATGCGCCCTTGGATATGCGCATGGATCAGACTAATCCGCTGACAGCTGAAGACTTAGTGAACAATTTATCTGAGGATGAGTTGGCCGATATAATCTGGCGTTACGGGGAAGAACGTTGGGCCAAAAGAATTGCCAAGTTTATTGTGGAAAGACGAACTATTAAACCGATAAAAACCACCGGTCAGTTGGTAGATATTATTAAAGCGGCCATACCGGCCGGAGCCCGAAGAGAAGGTCCCCATCCTGCCAAAAGAACTTTTCAGGCTTTAAGAATCGAAGTCAATAAGGAATTGGAAGTGCTGGAAAAAGCTTTGGAAGATGCGGCTAAGCTGTTGAACAAAGGCGGGAGAATAGCGGTAATTACCTTCCATTCGTTGGAGGACCGGGTGGTTAAGGAAAAATTTAAAGAATTAGCCAAAGGTTGTGAATGCCCACCCAGTTTTCCTGTTTGTGTCTGTGGGAAAAAACCAACCTTGCGGGTTATAACAAAGAAACCAGTGGTTCCTTCTGCAGAAGAAATTGAGGCCAATCCCAGAGCCCGTAGTTCTAAACTGCGAATTGGTGAAAAATGTTAAAGTCAGCTGAACGCTGTTGTTCTATCCATCGGGGAGGTTGAATAAGTTGTTAGTAGCACCTAAACATTCAGATTATACATATGAGCCTTCAATAGCCGTTCCTAAGAAAAGCAGACAAGCTAAAAAAAAGTTGCCAGCCCGTGTTAAATTTGTTATTGTATCCTTTGTCGGGCTTATGTTTGTGGTTGGCTTGGCTCTTACCTCCCGCGTAGTCTTGTATTTTTATAGAGGCTATGAAATAGCCAGATTAAACGGGGAAATCGAGGCTTTGCAAACAGATAATGAGCGGCTAAAATTAGAAATAGAACAGCTATGCTCTTTAAACAGGATTGAGAATTTGGCTCTCAATAAGCTGGGTATGGTAAAACCAGACACAGATGATATTGAAATGCTACCGATCAATGAAAATCCCGCTCTTGCCTCTAAAGGTACTGGCACTAATGATAGCGATAATTCTGCAGATTCGCCCGCTCATACTGAGGAACAGCCAAAAGATTCCTTGTTAGCAGTCTGGTCAGAAAAGTTATCCTCGCTGTTCGTGCAAATTGTGGAGGCTTCAGAGCTATAACTCCTCGTCTGTTTCAGCAGGCATTGGGGCTTAGCTAGGAGGAAATGGATGAATACCAATATTGTGATGAGGAAAAGAATAGCCGAGCTCTTTCTAGTAATAGCCGGTATTCTTTTTTTGCTTATTTTTAGGCTTGGCTGGTTACAATTTGTGCGGGGAGAAGAACTGCAACAAAAAGCTTTGGATAACAGACTGAGGGAAGTGCCTGTGGAGGCTAAGCGAGGCGTTATTTATGATCGTAATAAAAACGAATTGGCCGTAAGTATCAGTGCTGATTCCATTGGGGCCTTTCCTGCCGAGATTAAACATTCGGGCAGGGCTGAGGAAATAGCTCAAAGTTTATCTGAAATACTTAAGATGCCTTACGAAAAAGTCTATGGCCTTATTACTAAAAACAGTTCTTTTGTCTGGGTTAAGCGTAAAGTTGACTTTGATGTCGGACCTAAAATTAAAAAGCTGAACCTGCCGGGAGTAGAGGTTATTGAAGAGAGCCAAAGATATTATCCCAACGGTTCTCTGGCTGCTCAACTTTTAGGCTTTGCCGGCATAGACAATCAGGGCTTGGAAGGTTTGGAAATCACTTATGATGAGGTTTTAAAGGGCAAGAAAGGGAAAATCCTCATCGAATTTGACGCGACTAACCGAGAAATACCTGAGGCTGTTCACCGCTATGTTTCTCCGGAAGACGGTAACAGCATTATTCTGACCATCGATGAAACTATTCAGTACATAGTAGAGCGGGAACTAGACAATATAATGGCCCAAACTCAGGCTAAAGGCGCTACTATTATAGTCATGGACCCCAAGACAGGTGAAATTTTGGCCTTAGGGAACAGGCCGACTTTTGATCCCAACAAATATGCCGAATCATCCCAGGAAACTTGGCGCAATGCCGCTGTTGCCAACTCCTATGAACCTGGTTCTACTTTTAAAATAATTACCGCTGCAGCTAGCCTGGAAGAAAATGTAGTATCAGAAAATGATCGCTTTTATGATCCGGGTTATATTAAAGTAGGCGATCGCAAAATCAAGTGCTGGAGATCTTATAATCCCCACGGTAGCCAAACTTTTGCGGAAGGCGTTCAAAATTCCTGTAACCCTGTTTTTGTTGAATTGGGTTTGCGCCTGGAGGAAAAAGAAAAAGGTCTTTTATATGACTATATTAAAGCTTTTGGCTTCGGAGAAAAAACAGGTGTAGGCATCAGGGGAGAAGCCAGCGGTATTTTGATTCCGGAAGACCAGCTAAAGCAAATAAACATAGCTACCATTGCCATGGGTCAATCTATTGCCGTGACTCCTCTCCAACTGGTTCGGGCTGTTTCAGCCGTAGCTAATGATGGAAAACTTATGAAGCCTCGCATTGTTCGGGCAGTGGTGGATAAGGACGGCAACCTGGTGAAAGAATATGCGCCAGAAGTTGAGCGACAGGTCGTATCTAAGGAAACAGCCAATAAGATCTGCGAGATTTTAGAAGGTGTTGTAAGTAAAGGTACCGGCCGGAATGCTTATATTCCCGGTTACAGGGTAGGGGGCAAAACCGGTACTGCCCAGAAGCCTGGCCCTGGCGGCTACCAGCAAGGTAAGTATGTGGCTTCCTTTTTAGGTTTAGCCCCTGTTAATGATCCAAGAGTCGTCTGCTTGGTAGCGGTAGATGAGCCCCAGGGGGTTTATTACGGCGGACAGATAGCAGCCCCTGCTTTTAAACGGGTTGTAGAGGATACCTTGCGCTATTTGGGTGTAGCACCTCAATATAATCAGGAAGAAAAAGACAGCCAAAAGTCGGAAAGCAAACAGGTAGCAGTGCCTGACCTGGTAGGCCTGCCGGTAATTCAGGCAACCAAGGCTGTGCAGGCTACTGGTTTAACATATGAAATTCAAGGGGAAGGTTCCTTTGTAGTGAAGCAAACTCCGGCAGGTGGAGCTAAGGTAAACGCCGGAACAAAAGTTATCCTCTACGCCGGTGAACAAGAAGGTAAAGACGGTAAGGTATCTGTTCCGGACGTTACGGGGCTTAGAATTTCCGAAACTGCTCTTCTTTTGGAATCTTTGGGCTTAGAGCTTGTACCTGTAGGAACGGGGAAAGCGGTTGAACAAGACCCTGTTCCTTTAACGGAGGTTACCAAAGGATCTAAGATAAAGGTTGTCTTTAAAGATGAACAGGCAGTAGAGACTATAGGACCTTAAAAAATAGATTAATAGCACCCAGTCTGGGAAAGATGAGTTTCTTTCTCCACTGGGTTTTTGCTCGTCCATGGGTCTTTCAACGGTTTTAGAAGCAATTTCCCTGTCAATACTAATTAATGGAAAGAGTTTAGGGGGTTTTAGGATGAAACTGGCCGAATTAGTTAACTTACTTTCCCCGATAGCTGTTAAGGGTTCACTTGAAAAGGATATTACCGGCATATATTACGATTCCAGGAAAGTGGAAAAAGACGGTGTCTTTATCTGTATCAGCGGATTTAAAACTGACGGGCATAAGTTTATACCCCAGGCTGTTAAAAACGGGGCTGCAGCTATAGTGGTAGAAAAAGAGGTGGCGACTCCCACCGACCTGACGGTGCTCCGGGTGCCTGACACTCGTTTGGCATTAGCGTTACTCGCTAATGCTTATTATGATTATCCCAGTAGAAAAATGCGTTTAATAGGTGTGACCGGGACCAACGGCAAAACGTCGGTAACCTATTTAATTCGCTCTATTTTAAGGAAAGCAGGGCAAAAAGTAGGCTTATTAGGTACTATAGCTAACCTTATTGACGAACAGAAACTGCCTGCTGAGCATACTACGCCTGAATCTTTAGACCTGCAAAGGCTACTACACCAGATGGTAGAGCAAAGGGTCGACTCGGTGGTCATGGAAGTTTCTTCTCATGCCTTGGAGTTGAAAAGAGTTGCCGCTACAGAGTATGATGTGGCAGTATTCACCAATCTTACCCAGGATCATTTGGATTTTCATTTAAGTTTAGAGGCATATCTCCAGGCTAAGGCAAAATTATTCAAAAGTCTCGGACCGGGTAGTAAAGACAAGCCTAAGTATGCTGTTTTGAACTTTGATGATCCAAGCTCAAAAATCATTGCTGGTCAAACTAAAGTCCCCATTATTTCTTACGGGGTAACCCCTGGCGTAGCCTACCGGGCGAGGGATATTGAACTTCACTTAAACGGTACATCCTTTGTCATCGAATGTCCCTCCGGCTCCTTTCCCATCCATTTAAAATTAGGAGGAGAATTCAATGTCTATAACGCTTTGGCTGCCTTTGCCGTCGGCAAGGAAGAAGGCATAAATAGTAACCTGATCATTGAAGCGTTAGAAGAAATGACCGGCGTACCAGGCAGGTTTGAACAGGTGGACTGTGGCCAGGATTTTGCTGTAGTCGTCGATTATGCTCATACGCCAGACGGCTTGGAAAACCTTTTAAAGACAGCACGAGCAGTGACTAAAGGCAGGGTGCTTACGGTTTTCGGCTGTGGTGGGGATCGGGATAGAACTAAAAGACCTATTATGGGGAAAATAGCATCTGAGTTAAGTGATTACTGCATTGTGACTTCTGACAACCCCAGAACGGAAGATCCTAGGGCTATCATCAGCGATATTGAGCCGGGACTTACAAATGATGCCTATGAAATAATTGTTGATCGCCGGGAAGCTATCAGCAGAGCAATTGAACTTGCCCAAAGCGGTGATATAGTAGTAATAGCAGGTAAAGGACATGAGGATTATCAGATAATAGGTGATAAAGTCATTGACTTTGATGACCGGAAAGTTGCCAGAGATGTTTTAAGGAAAAGAGGATGTATTTTATGATAGGTAAGCTAAAGGATATTGCCTTTGCTATGAAAGGAAAACTTTATGGCGAAGGTGGAGAGGAGACGATAACAAGCGTTTCCACAGATACCAGAACCCTTAAAGAAGGGGAACTGTTTTTTGCTTTGCGTGGAGAAATTCATGACGGTCATGCTTTTCTAAAGCAGGCTATAGCAAAGGGTGCCAGGGCTTGTGTAATTTCAGAAGCAGGTTTACTGGAACAGTATAAAGACAGTAAGCTAAATTTTATTTTGGTGGATGATACCCTGAAAGGATTGCAACGTTTGGCGACTTGGCACCGGAATAACTTTAAGCTGCCTGTGATTGGAATTACCGGCTCCAACGGTAAAACGACTACTAAAGACATGGTGGCTGCTGTTTTAAGCGAGAAATTTACTGTTCTAAAGACGGAAGGAAATTATAATAATGAAATAGGATTACCTTTAACTCTTTTAAAATTAACTGACAAACACCAGGTTGTGGTCCTGGAAATGGGGATGAGAGGGCTGGGGGAAATTGCCGCCCTCTGCCGGATAGCTAATCCGACAGCCGGGATTATAACCAACATTGGTGTGACCCATTTTGAACTTTTAGGTTCGGTAGAGAATATTGCTAAAGCCAAGGGTGAATTGTTAGAACATCTTCCTTCCACCGGATTTGCATTACTTAACGGGGAAGATGAATGGTCTTATCGCCTGCGCAGCCTGTGTCGAGGGAAAGTCCTTCTTTATGGTTTTAACGAGCGGGCTCAGATTAGGGCTACTGATCTTTCCTTAGGAAAAGTAAGCCGGTTTACTTTAGAAGCTAATAATGAAAAAGTGAGAGTTGAATTGCCGCTTCCAGGAGAACATAATATTCTTAATGCCCTAGCCGCCGCCGGAGTAGGTTTAGAGCTTGGTTTATCTTTGCAAGAAGTGGCTGAAGGTTTAAAGAAAGTAAAACTTAGCGCCATGCGCTTGGCCGAGGTAAAAGGAATCAATAATACCGTAATTATTAACGATGCCTATAATGCTAATCCTACTTCAACCAAGGCTTCTTTAAGGGTTTTGGCAGCCAGTCAAGGAAAGCGGAAAATAGCCGTTTTAGGAGATATGAGAGAACTTGGGGCAATAGAAAAAGAATGCCATTTTCAAATTGGTGAATATGCCAAAGAACTGGGGATTGACTACCTGGTAACCGTAGGGCGTTTAGGGAGATTTATGGCCGATGGAGCTTTGGCGGCCGGTATGCCTGAGGAAAGGGTAGCTGCCTTTGAGACTAATGATGAAGCTAAAGAGTATTTACGCAGCCTACTTGTACCAGAAGATGTGGTGCTGGTCAAAGGTTCCAGAGCGGTGAAAATGGAGGAAATAGTTAACTACCTTGCCCAACCGGAGGGAAAAGAGTGAATAGAAACCTATTAATCGTTTTAGTTGCAGCAGTAATTTGTGCTATATCCGGACCCCTGTTAATACCTTTATTACGGGTGCTTAAATTTGGTCAGACTGTAAGAAGCGAAGGGCCAAAGAGACATTTGAAAAAATCCGGAACCCCTACCATGGGGGGAATTATGTTTATTGTGGCTACGGTGATAACTACTTTGATCTTTGCTGAACATACTGCTCAGGTTTTGTTGGTCTTATTTGTTTTCCTAGGTTTTGGCTTACTGGGCTTTTTAGATGATTTTCTCAAAGTGGTACTGCACCGTTCCATGGGCTTAAGAGCAAGAGAAAAACTGGCTGGGCAGATTGTCCTGGGTTTGACTTTAGGCTTTTTATGTATTTGGTTACTAAGAAGAGGTACGGTTGTAGCCATACCAAATATCGTTTCCTTCGATTTAGGATTGTTTTTTCCTTTATTTACTATTCTGGTACTGGTCGCTTCCACGAATGCTGTTAATTTAACCGACGGTTTAGACGGTTTGGCGGCCGGTCTAATGGTTTTTAGCAGCTTGGCTTATGCCCTGATTGCTTATTCTCAAGGTCAGAATGACCTGATGGTTTTTGCATTGGCCGTAACAGGAGGATGTTTAGGTTTTCTCATCTTTAATAAGTATCCTGCTAAAGTTTTTATGGGGGATACAGGTTCCCTTGCTTTAGGAGCGGCTTTGGGTGTATTGGCTGTTTTAACCAAGACTGAATTACTCCTGCCTGTACTGGGTGGGGTCTATGTAATTGAAACTCTCTCAGTCATTATTCAAGTTATTGCTTTCAAAACTACAGGTAAGCGGGTTTTCCGCATGAGCCCCATCCACCATCATTTTGAATTATGCGGTTGGAAAGAGACCAAGGTTGTTGGAGTTTTTTGGCTGATGGGTTTACTCTTCGCGATCCTGTCAGTCCTTGTCTGGTATAATGTTTTTATTTAACAAATAGTGTAATAGATAAGAGGTAATGTAGAGTGGATTTTCAAGACAAAAAGGTTTTAATCATCGGCCTGGCTAGAAGTGGCATTGCGGCAGCGAAAGTTTTAGCCTCTTTGGGAGCTGAGGTGACTATAGCAGACCGAAAAAGTGCTAAAGAGCTGAGTCAAGGACTAAAAACCTTAGAAGGTTGGCCGGTGAAAATACATACGGGAGGCTACCCGGTTATTTCTAATAGCAAATTTGACTTGGTGGTTACCAGTCCGGGTGTGCCCATGCGAGCTGAACCTTTAGTTCAAGCAGTGGAAGCTAACTTACCTGTATGGAGTGAAATAGAATTAGCCGGTTCTCTGGCTAAGGGGCGAATCGTCGCTATTACCGGAACCAATGGTAAAACAACGACTACCACCTTAATCGGCCAGATGTTCACTGACGCAGGACTGCCGGTAGTTGTTGGTGGAAATATAGGGGTGCCTTTGATTCAGGAAGTTTTAGGAACCACTCCTGACCACAGCATCGTGGTAGAGGTATCCAGTTTTCAACTGGAGTGGGTCCATGCTTTTCACCCTAAAGTAGCAATCATCACCAACATAACCCCTGATCACTTGGACCGGCATGGTACCATGGAAAACTATATCAATGTTAAGGCACGGATTTTTGCCAACCAAAGTGAGGAGGATTTCACCGTTTTAAATTACGATGATCCTATTTTGCGTAAGCTTGCCGAAAAGTGCCCGGGAAAGGTTATTTTCTTCAGCCATCAGGTTACTTTGGATGAAGGAGTCTTTGTGAAAGACGGCTGGATTGTTGCTCGCTTTAAGAATAGGGAACAACAAATCTGCCAAGTTTCAGACCTAAAAATTCCCGGGCTCCATAACCTGGAAAATGCCATGGCAGCAGTAGGAGCCGGTTTTGCCTCGGGACTTACCGAAGAGCAAATGAAAAATACCTTGACTACTTTTCCAGGGGTAGAACACCGGTTGGAAAAGGTCAGAGAATTAAACGGGGTACTTTTTGTCAACGATTCGAAAGCTACCAATCCTGAGGCTGCGATGAAAGCTCTGGAAGCTTTTGATCAGCCCCTAATCTTAATTGCCGGAGGTAGCTCTAAAGGAAGTGATTTTACCGAGCTGGCAAAGATGATTAAAGAAAAGGTAAAACACTTGGTTGTCTTAGGTGAAACAGCTGACGATATTCTCAGGGCCGTTGAGCAAACCGGTTTTGAAGCAGTTCATCGTGTTTCCACTTTCCCCGAGGCAGTGCAAAAAGCCTATGAGCTGGCTTCACCTGGTGAGATTGTTCTTCTGTCTCCTGCTTGTGCCAGTTATGATATGTTTAGAAGTTACGAACATCGAGGCAAGACTTTTAAAGAGTTGGTTGCCGAATTAGCCTAAATTTAACAGAAACAGGGAGGTATAAGGATGCGACTTAAGCGGGGTGCCCCTGATTTTGCAATAATTTTAAGCGTGATGTTACTGATTTCCATAGGAATTATTATGGTTTTTAGCTCCAGTGCAGTTACCTCCCAACAGACTTTAGGCGATCCTTATTACTACCTGAAAAAACAGGTGCTGTGGGCCGCCATTGGTACTGTGGCAATGTATATCGCTTCTCATTTTGACTATTTTCGTTTAAAAAGAATTGCCAATCCAATATTTTATGTATGTGTATTTTTTCTGGTTTTAGTCTTAATCGCAGGTAATGATGCTAAAGGAGCAACCCGCTGGTTAGGTGTGGGTCCTTTATCCTTTCAGCCTTCTGAAACAATAAAATTAGCCATGGTTATTTTCCTAAGTAAGGTGCTGAGTAAGAAACAGGAAAAAATAAAATCCTTTTCTAAAGGTATCTTGCCTGTTTTAGGAATTCTTGCCCTGGTTTGTGGCTTGATTATGGGGCAGCCTGATTTAGGTACTACCGTTGTGGTAGCCGGGACGACTTTTTTGCTCTTGATGGCGGCAGGTGCTAGGCTAAGCCACCTGTTTTTCCTAGGCTTAACTGGAGTGGCTGCGGTTGTTTTACTGATCATGGTTGCTCCTTACCGGATGGAGCGTTTTATCGCTTTCTTAGATCCCTGGGCTGATCCAACCGATACAGGCTTTCAGACGATCCAATCTTTATTGGCTTTAGGTTCCGGTGGCTTATTTGGGGTAGGTTTAGGAGCCAGCCGGCAAAAACTATATTACTTACCGGAAAAACATACGGACTTTATTTTTGCCATCATTGGCGAGGAATTAGGATTTATCGGCGGGATGACTATTCTTTCGCTTTTCCTTATTTTTGCCTGGAGAGGGCTAAAAACTGCCCTGGGTGCTCCTGATAGTTTCGGATCCCTTTTAGCTACCGGTATAACTATTATGATTACTTTGCAAGCAATAATTAACATAGGTGTAGTCACCGGTTCACTACCCGTGACCGGTATTACCCTGCCCTTTATAAGTTATGGAGGAAGTTCCTTATTGATTACCATGGCTTCCGTCGGGGTTTTGCTCAACATTTCCCGCTTTAGTTCAAGTAAATAGAGATAAGGGAGTTTAAAATAAAATGAGTAAAGATGTGCTTCGTGTTCTTTTAACTGGCGGTGGTACGGGAGGACATATCTATCCAGCTTTGGCTATTGGCAAAGGCATAGAAGAAAGAACTGCCAGTGAGTTCTTATATGTAGGTACCACAAGAGGCTTAGAAGCTGATCTGGCTGCTAAGGCAGGGTATCCTTTTAAGACGGTTACGGCTGAAGGATTAAGCCGACAGCTTTCCTGGAAACTGGTCCGCGCCGGCTTTAAAACACTGAAAGGGGTTTTTGAGTCGCGGCGGATCATTAAAAAGTTTAAGCCTGATGTAGTTATCGGTACAGGCGGTTATGTTTGCGGCCCGGTGGTCTTGACTGCTTCTTTAATGGGTATCCCTACTCTGATACATGAGCAAAATGCTTTTCCTGGTCTAACTAATAAAATCTTGGCTCGCTATGCAGATAAAATTTGTGTTACTTTTGCCGAAAGCAAAAAGTATTTTAAAGCCAAGGGCCGGATTATCCATACCGGTTTACCAATTCGGCAAAATATCCTGGCGGCTACCAGGGAAGAAGGTTTAGCCTATTTTAATATTCCGCCTGAAAGCATCAATATTTTGGTGGTAGGCGGAAGTCTGGGTGCTCAAAAATTAAATGAGGCAGTAGGCAGCATTTATCCCTTTTTCAAAGAACACCCGGAATATCATTTGATTCACGTGACCGGTAAAACAGGCTATGAAGCCCACTTGGCGGAAGTGAAAAAGCAAGGAATAGACCTGGATAAAGTTGGAAATATTATAATCAAGCCTTATATTTATGAAATGGATAAGGCTTTAGCAGCTGCAGATCTGATCATTGGCAGAGCCGGAGCCAGTTTCTTAGCTGAAGTTATGGCCAGGGGTTTGCCCGCAATTTTAATACCTTACCCTTATGCCGCGGAAAACCACCAGGAGCATAATGCCAGAGCGTTAGAAAAAGCAAAGGCAGCGCGGGTTATTTTAGATAAAGACTTAAATGGTAAAGTTTTACTTGAAAATCTTGAAGGAATGCTTCGAGATAAAAACGAATTGACTTGTATGGCAGAGGCAAGTAAACTTTTGGGAAGACCCGAGGCACTTCAGAAAATCGTTGATGAAGTCATGGAGCTGGTCAAATAAGCCTTTGCTTTTTTTGTTTTTAATTTTAGGACAAGCAAATTTTAACACTTAAGTGGATAAAGACATAATATGTTTATGTGATTCCACTATCCGTCCTTACAGCTAGTGATAATTTACATAAGGTAGATTTTGAAATGGTAACGGGCGCATTATCATTGTTTAGAACATAGGAAAATAAGCTTTGCTGCCATGTTTATCTTTAGTACTGGTTATGGTGAAAGGGGAGGATGGTTCTTGGCAATCAAGCAAGGAACACATTTTATTGGTATAGGCGGTTCTGGAATGAGCGGTTTAGCCAAAATTTTATTAGAGTTAGGGCAGCCGGTCTCAGGTTCAGATCTGGAGCCAACACAAACGACTAGGAAACTTGAAGCACTTGGAGCAAAAATTTTTTACGGTCACAGGAGAGAAAACATTCCGCCAGGGACAAAAGTAGTAGTCAGATCAACAGCTATTTCCCCTACCAACGAGGAAATTTTACAGGCCCATGATTTAGGCATTCCCGTTATCCATAGAGGAGACTTTTTAGCTGAGCTTTGTAAAAAGCAGAAGTCTATTACAGTTGCCGGAGCTCATGGCAAGACTACCACTACTTCCATGCTGGCCCATGTTTTTTTACAGGCAGGACTCGACCCAACGGTTTACATTGGGGGAGAGTTGCAGGAAATCGGCGGTAACGCCAAGTATGGAAAAGGAGAATACTTAATTGCTGAAGCCGATGAAAGTGACGGGTCCTTTTTAAAACTTAATCCTTACATAGCAGTAGTGACCAATATAGAGGATGACCATTTAGACCACTATGGTTCAAAAGAAAATTTAGTTGCTGCCTTTGTTAAGTTCTTATCTCTAGTCGATCAAGACGGTTTTGCTGTCTTGTGTTTCGATGATCCGGTGGTTAGGGGTCTTGCCCCAGGGATTAAAAACCGGGTTAGTTACGGCCTAAATGGGGACGCTGATTATTTTGCCAAAGATATAGAATGCCAAGGGAACCTTAGTAAGGCAACCATTTATTACAAAGAAAAAAAGCTGGGCACTTTGGAACTTCCTCTACCGGGACTACATAATATGTCTAATGCCTTAGCAGCTATTGCTGTGAGCCACCGACTGGGCATGGACTTTGAAACGGTAGCAGAAGGACTTAAGACCTTTAAGAGTGCCGGCAGGCGTTTTCAGACTGTAGGAATTATTAATGGTATACATATTGTTGACGATTACGGCCATCACCCTACCGAGGTAAAGGCGACTTTAAAAGCTGCCAGACAACTGAATCCACAAAGAATTTGGGCTGTGTTTCAACCTCACCGCTATACCCGCACACGACAGCTCTATAAAGAATTTGGAGCAGCCTTCGGCGATGCGGATAAAGTTATAGTAAACAGCATTTACCCGGCAAGTGAACAACCTATCCCAGGGGTTACCGGGGAACTGATAGCAAAAGAAATCAAAAGCCATGGAATAGATGTTAAATACATGGAAGAGAAAAGGGAAATTGTCGATTATTTAGCACGGGAAGTAAAATCGGGGGATCTGGTAATTACCATTGGGGCCGGACATATCTGGACTGTAAGCAGAGACTTATTTCAAACGCTGCAAGATCGAGGAGTTTAAAAATAAGCTGGAGGAAGAGAATGGATCCGCAAAAGATTGCTAGGGACTTACAGCCTAATTTAAAAGGTGAGCTTTACTGCTCTGAGCCAATGAAGAAACATACGACCTGGAGAGTCGGCGGACCGGCAGACATTTTGATTGTACCAAAAAGTAAGGCAGATGTTGCTTTTGTTACCAGCTACGCTGGGAAGCATAGCATTCCCTTGTACGTCATCGGCAATGGGTCAAATATCTTGGTTTTGGACGGTGGAATCAGGGGAATAGTTTTAAAATTAGCCGGTGGACTTAACCAAGTTAACGTGGCAGGAAATAAGGTCATTGCGGAAGCGGGAATTCGGCTTCCGGCTTTGGCTAAGAAGGTACTACAACATGGGTTGAGCGGCTTAGAAGGATTGAGCGCTATTCCAGGTACTTTAGGCGGAGCACTGATTATGAATGCCGGTGCTCATGGTGACAGCATTGGTCAACTGGTTAAAAAAGTAACATGTATGAGTTACCAGGGAAATATTCTGACCCTGGAGGAAAGCCAATTGCATTTTACATATCGTCAAAGTTCCTTGGCCCAGCAAAATTTGCTTGTGCTAGAGGCAGAATTGACCCTTCGACCTGATGACCCAGGTTTAATTAAAGTCAGGATGGAAAAATGCCAAAAAGAACGGATGGAAAGACAGCCTTTAAACCTGCCTAACGCTGGAAGCGTTTTTAAAAATCCAGCGGGGTATGCCGCCGGCTTTTTAATTGAAAAGGGTGGAGCAAAAGGACTCAGAAAAGGTGGTGCTCAAGTTAGCGAAAAGCATGCAAATTTCATTGTCAATGTAGGTAACGCTTCTGCCCAAGATATTCTTGAACTGATTACTTGCGTGCAGGAAAAGGTTTATCAGGCTTTCAACATTATGTTGGAAACCGAGATTAAGGTGTTGGGAGAGGGGTTATAGCCAACTGGGGGTGACAAAATGGAAAAGTTTATCGTCATGGGTGGCAATCGTCTGACGGGTGAGATAACCGTCAACGGTGCCAAAAACGCCATTTTGCCAATTATGGCGGCCAGCCTTATAACCAAAGGAAAAAGCACCTTGTTTAACGTACCTATTATTCAGGATGTTTTAGTGATGCAAAAAGTAATGGAATATCTTGGTGCTAAAGTTGTTTTAGAAGGAAATGTGATGTTTATTGACAGTGAGGATGTTAAACCTCTCGATATTCACGAAAACCTCATGCGCCAGCTGAGAGCTTCAAATTTGGTAATTGGCTCGCTGATCACCCGCTTTCGAAAAATTAAAGTGGCTTTTCCCGGCGGATGCAACATAGGCTCTCGACCGATGGATTTACATATCAAAGGCCTGTTAGCGATGGGCGCTAAAATTACTGAAAAATATGGTTACATAGAAGCAGAAGCGACCAATCTTCATGGTTGCGATATTCTTTTGGACTTTCCGAGCGTTGGAGCCACTGAAAACCTGATGATGGCTGCAGTTCTCGCTGAAGGGACTACCATCATCCGCAATGCAGCCAGGGAGCCGGAAATAATCGACTTGCAAAACTATTTAAATGCTCTGGGAGCCAAAGTCAGGGGAGCGGGATTGGATACGATTAAGGTTGACGGGGTCAAAGAACTGAACTCATCCGTGGAGCACACTATTATTCCGGATCGGATAGAAGCGGGAACTCATATGATTGCAGCGGCCATCACCGGTGGAGATGTTTTAATTGACAAGGTCATCCCTGACCATTTGGAGCCGATTTCAGCTAAACTTATGGAAGCCGGTATAGGGGTAACCAAATATGACGATAGTATTAGAGTTCAAGGAATTAAAAGGCCGAAGGCTATAGATTTTAAAACATTGCCATTTCCCGGTTTTCCTACCGATATGCAGCCTCAAATGATGGCGATGATGACGGTAGCTGATGGCACCAGCATTGTTTCGGAAAGCATCTTTGAAAACCGTTTTAAGCATATAGACGAGTTGCGGCGCATGGGAGCAAATATTAAACTGGAAGGGCGAGTGGCTATCATTAAGGGGGTGCAATCTCTTAGCGGTGCTTTTGTGGAAGCGACCGATTTGCGCGCAGGTGCAGCTCTTGTTTTAGCAGGATTAGTTGCCGAAGATGCGACAGTTATCGAAAAAGTTGAATACATAGACCGGGGTTATGAACGTTTAGAAGCTAAATATTCCTCCTTGGGAGCCAGGATTATCCGGGTGAACAACTCACGTAACGGCAGCTAAGCAGCTGCTTTTTTTTATTTGTAAAAACATGTAATTTGGTTCAAAGGTCTAAGTACAGGTAAACCTTGTAGAGAAATTTTAGCTTTAAACAGAGATTTCTTTTCTTGCAAAAAGGAAAATTTGCTTGTTATGCGAATTTTAAAATATAAAATTTAGGATTAAAAATGTCGTCGATCTAAAGTGGTGTAAAAACCCTTGGAGATCGACGACATATTCCTATATCCTGAAACCATAGATATATCAAAGTGTTTGACGACTTCTACCATCTTCTTTGATGCATTTTATTTAAGAATTAACTTTAAAACATAATTTCTAAAACAAGGAAATGCTCCATTTTTCTCAAACTTAACGGGTTATTAGCCTACCTATGAGGAATTGAAGCGTGCCTTGCAACCACTCATGTGCCCGATCCATCAAGTTATTAGCCTACCTATGAGGAATTGAAGCATAACAGACTCAGCTTTGTCCGTGATTCGGTCATAAGGTTATTAGCCTACCTATGAGGAATTGAAGCATGCTATGAATCAGGCAAAAGTGCTTGTTTTCGCTAGTTATTAGCCTACCTATGAGGAATTGAAGCATCCAAATACCGACTATTCTATGGAATTGGACTATAGTTATTAGCCTACCTATGAGGAATTGAAGCTTTCTTTGGTCTGTTATATCCGACTGCAATATACTTGTTATTAGCCTACCTATGAGGAATTGAAGCTACTTCTATCGATCTACAAAGGCAGAAGGAGAAGAATAATTAACGGAATGGTAAAAAAATGATAGCTTTTTCGATAAAACGAAAAAGTAGAAAAGCTTAGGTTTCTTGACGGTGGTAGACGATTAATATGTGGAGATTTATGGTAATTAGCATTTATGCTAAAAAGGATGGTCTTAGCGCCATTCTTTTTGTTATGAGCTTGTTAAGTTTACTTACCCTATATCTTCTATCTTGGACAGCCTTAATTAATCTGATATAATTTTATAACGGCTAGAAAATTTTATCTTAGATGTAACGGGAGTGAATTAGGTGCCTGTTGTGCGACGCTCCAGGACAATTAGTAAGTCTCGTCGATTGTTATTACAAGTGTTGTTTTTTTTAATCATTGTAACCATAGCTTTTTATTTTTTTATCCAATCCAGTTTTTTTAACGTAGCAAACGTTGAGATAAGAAATAATCATTTTTTATCTTCAGGTGAAATAAAACAATTGGCCGACATACCTCTTGGTATCAATATCTTTAAAGTGAATGACGTACAGGTAAAACAAAATATTTCGCTGCATCCCATGGTGAAGAATGTTGAGTTAAAGCGGCAACTTCCGGACACTTTAGTAATTACTGTCGAAGAACGCCAACCGGTTATCTTAATTCCGAGTGAAAAAGGCTTCTTAGAGTTTGATGAAAGCGGGGTATTTTTGCGTAAGATTTCCACCATTTCTCAGGTTTCTTTGCCAGTCCTGACGGGAGTTAAGATAGACCAGGATATTTCCCCGGGACAGGTTTTAGTCAATGAAAATTTAGCTAAAGCATTGGAATTTGTTAGCAATGTTCCGAAGGAACAAAGGAATTTGCTAATGGAAATCGAGATAAAAGATGGTCAGTACATAGTTTATACTCCTCAGGGAATCCAAGTCAGGTTCGGTAATCAGGAAGACCTGCCGCAAAAAATAGCTATTTTGGAAGAGATCATTAAAAGTGGTGAGTTGGAAAATAAAATTGTGGATTATATAGATTTAACTACTGTAGCGACACCGGTCCTGAAGTATCGCGACTAAAAATAGAGGTGAAAAATCATGTGGCTTCCCTTATTAGGTTTACTGGCTGGAATTCTAATTGGTTTGTTTTTTCCTTACCAAATACCGTTGGCCTATACTAAATACGTTTCAGTTGCAGCTCTAGCCGCTCTTGACTCGGTCTTTGGCGGACTTAGGTCAGGTATGGAAAACAAATTTGACAGTGAAATTTTTTTGTCGGGCTTTTTTAGTAATACTCTTTTAGCCGGTATTTTGGCTTATATTGGCGATCAATTAGGTGTAGAACTCTATATGGCGGCGGTCTTTGCCTTTGGAGTGAGATTATTCCAGAATTTGGCCATAATACGTAGGTATTTGTTGAAAAAATAACTAAAAATATCATTCCCGAAAAAAGGAAATGTAGATAAAATGTTGAATTTCCTATGTATGTCCCTAAGTGTATTAGGTCTGGGCAGCCTGTACCATAGACGGTGGCAGCAAGGCTGGGGGTGCATTGAATGCCCAAAAAGAAAGTGATCGTTGGGTTAGATATAGGTACTAGTAAAACCGTAGCTATAGTTGGCGAAGTTGAGTTTGAAGGATACATTAATGTTATTGGCGTGGGTGAATGTGCTTCATCCGGCTTACGTAAGGGGACCATTGTAGACATTGAAAATACAGCCCGTTCTATTGAAAAAGCCGTGGAAAAGGCAGAGCAGATGAGCGGGGTGGAGATCACTTCTGCTTATGTAGGCATTACAGGACCTCATATTAGCTCGATGAACAATCGTGGAGTTGTGGCTGTAGCAAGCCTTGATAAGGAAATAACTTCAGAAGATGCCATCAGAGTTCTGCAGGCGGCCAAGGTTATCACTTTACCTATGGATCGTAAGATTATTCATATTATTCCAAGAGAGTATATTGTTGACGGTTATGATGGAATTGTAGACCCGGTAGGTATGTCTGGCTCTCGCTTAGAAGTGGAAACTAATATAATAACCGGTGCCAGTACTTCAATTCAAAACACCTTAAAGAGTGTCTACCGGGCAGGGTTACAGGTTGACTCGCTGGTTTACAATGCCCTTGCCTCGGCGGAAGCAGTACTCCTTCCTGCTGAAAAAGAACTGGGAACCTTATTAGTAGATATAGGTGCGGGAACTACCGAACTTGCTATCTATGAACGGGGAAGTATAACTTTCTCTTCAGTTATACCTTTAGGTGGGGATCACATTACCAGTGACTTGGCGGTAGGGCTACGTACCCCTATTATGGAGGCTGAACGGATCAAAAAGACGGAAGGTTGTGTGCTTCAGTCTTTAATGCCTGAAGAAAACTACATAGAAGTTCCTAATGTTGGAGGAAACGAAGTAAGAAGAGTTTCCCGCAAACTTGTATCTTCAATTATTGAGCCAAGAATGCAGGAAATATTAAGCCTTATCCATACAGAGTTTAAAAAATCAGGTTATAATAAGTCCCTTCCAGGCGGAATTGTTTTCACAGGTGGAAGCGCTCAGCTTGAGGGCCTTGTTCCGATGGCAGCTAATTATTTAGATATGCCTGCTCGAGTAGGCTTTCCCAGAAATGTAGGCGGCATTACCGATATTGTTGATTCGCCTGCTTATGCGACAGCTCTTGGTATATTATCTTTTGGTGAGAAAAACAGTGAAGCTTTGGAAGCGGCTCCCACAGCACATGGCGGAAATATATTTCAGCGGTTTATTAATTGGTTTAAAGAGGCTTTTTGAAAACAACTGTAATAAGCATTGTTTATAGGAGGGGTTTAAGTGCTAGAATTTGATGACATTGATATTAATCAGTTTGCAACAATAAAAGTAATCGGGGTTGGTGGCGGTGGGAATAATGCCGTAAATCGCATGATTTCTGCTGGCCTGCAAGGTGTGGAATTTGTTGCCGTTAATACCGATGCCCAAGCTTTAAAGTATTCCCAGGCTATGGTCAAAATGCAAATTGGAGCAAAGCTTACTAAGGGGTTGGGTGCTGGTGCTAATCCTGAGATAGGAAAAAAAGCAGCAGAGGAAAGCCAGGATGAAATTCGTAAAAGCCTAGAAGGCGCTGACATGGTTTTCGTTACGGCTGGAATGGGTGGAGGTACAGGCACCGGAGCTGCACCCATTGTTGCCGAAATTGCCAAGGAACTCGGTGCCTTGACTGTAGGAGTAGTTACCAGACCTTTTACTTTTGAAGGACGTAAGCGGGCCGATCAAGCAGAGAAGGGAATTGCAGAACTTAGGTCAAAAGTTGATACCCTCATTGTAATACCTAACGATCGCTTATTACAGGTTGCAGATAAGCAAACTTCCATTACAGATGCTTTTCGTATTGCAGACGATGTTTTAAGACAGGGCGTGCAAGGTATTTCTGATCTAATTGCAGTTCCGGGGCTGATAAATCTTGATTTTGCTGACGTTAAGACCATTATGCGGGAAACGGGTTCTGCCTTAATGGGTATTGGCAGAGCGACGGGAGAAAAACGGGCGGCGGAAGCTGCTAAAATGGCTATTTCCAGTCCGTTACTTGAAACATCCATCGAAGGTGCCAAAGGGGTACTGTTAAACATTACCGGTGGCAGTAACTTAGGTCTGTTTGAAGTTAATGAAGCTGCCGAGATTATTTCAGCAGCCGCTGATCCGGAAGCCAATATTATCTTTGGTGCAGTGATTGATGAAAGCTTACAGGATGAGGTTCGGGTTACCGTTATCGCAACCGGTTTTGATCAGAAAAAGACTGCCAAACCAAAAATTGAAAAGGAACTTGACTTAAAATCTTTCTCAACGGATGATTTAGACATACCGGCCTTTTTACGTCGAAAATAGTTTGTTCTTTGAAGAATGTTCTACGGAACATTCTTTTTTTATTGCCTAAGGAGAAGTAATTTATTAAATGACGATAATCAATCTTTCTTTTTGTAGCATTTAGGAAGTTGGTCTGAGGCCAGTTTATGACAAAATTTGTAAGAACTGTATTGTATAATGTTTTTAAAGCTAAAAGGATTAAGCTTGGCTGATCAGATCAGTTGAGGCTTGCTTATAGCTTTAAACTTCCTGTACTTGGAGGATCCAAGTTGGATCAGGATTACATTATCTACCTGGACATAGTGTTCGGAATTAATTTTTTAATGGATTATGCAATTCTTTGGGCTACAGCTAAGCTTGGTCAGTTGGAGACTTCCTTTAAAAAGCTGGCTTTAGCAGCCTTAGTTGGTTCATTTTATTCCCTGGCGGTCTTTTTGCCGGAAGTCCATTGGCTGTTTTTCTATTGGATAAAGTTTATCTTTTCACTGGCTATGATTTTCCTCGCTTTTGGCTTCCTATCTTTAGCTAAAGCCATCAAGGCTGTTGGATATTTTTACCTGGTGGCTTTTAGTGCTGCAGGGGCTATGTTTGGGGCAGTCTATTTTTTTGACAATACACCAGGTGCCTATGCCGTAATGAGCGGGGCTTTAGTCACTTTTAACCGGATAGGAGGATCCTGGCTAATTTGGGCTTTAGGAGTTTTGGCCCTGTTAGGCCGTTATGGTGCCGGCTATCTGAAAAGAAGTATTCTGGCTGCATATAGCAATATACCGGTAGTTGTGCGGATTAAAAATCATACGATACCGGTCAAAGCTTTAATTGATACTGGTAATCGCTTAAAAGACCCGCTTACCAATAAACCGGTGATGATTGTGGAGTATGGTGTTCTTAAGAACGTTTTGCCATTATCCATACAAACTGTTTTAGAGCGAGGAGAGGAACTTGATTTTGCAAGGATACTCCAGAGTCTGGAGAACAGTTGGTGGGCAAAAAGAATCCAGTTAATACCGTACCAGTCTATTGGGATTACTAATGGCCTGATGTTAGCTTTTCGACCGGATACTGTTTATGTAAAGATGGATGAAAAACTAATCAAGGTGCAAGATGTAGTAATCGGTATCAGTCAGAGGACTTTGACTCAGAGCGGTAATTACCGGGCGCTGCTTCATGTGGAGATGTTACATGAGGCTTTAAGTGCATAAGGGGGAGGTCAATATGAATAATCGGAAGCTGATTGAACTTAAGTGGGGGTTAAAGCTTTTCTTCATTCGTTTGCTTTATAAGCTTAAGCTTCTCGATGAAGTTTATTATGTGGGTAGCAGTGAAGCTTTACCCCCACCTTTATCGACCGATGAAGAAACCCATCTTATTGCTCAATTGGAAACAGGTGATTTGGCGGTCAAAGGAGTTTTAATTGAACGAAATCTGCGCCTGGTAGTTTACATTGCTCGCAAATTTGAAAATACAGGAGTAGGAATAGAAGACTTGGTTTCTATTGGTACCATAGGACTAATTAAGGCCGTCAACACCTTTGATCCTAAGAAAAAAATCAAATTGGCTACTTATGCTTCTCGTTGTATTGAAAATGAGATTCTAATGCATTTACGGCGTAACAATAAGACAAGGGTAGAAGTATCCTTTGATGAACCTTTAAATATTGACTGGGATGGCAATGAACTACTCCTCTCAGATGTACTAGGTACGGAAAATGATATTATCTATAAATCTATTGAAGAAGAAGTGGACAAAAAACTCTTGCAGCAGGCCATGACCAAACTTTCAGCCAGGGAAAAAAAGATCATGGAGTTCCGTTTTGGACTTCTAGATGGTACGGAGAAAACCCAAAAAGAGGTTGCCGACCTTTTAGGGATTTCTCAATCATATATTTCCAGGTTGGAGAAAAGAATAATTAAAAGGTTACGAAAGGAAATAAACCGTTTAGAATAGGGGGAGGTTTAAAACAGGATTGATTCGCTGAGAATCAATCCTGTTTTTTATTTGTAGCAAATCATGTGTGCAGTATAAAACATCGGAACAAAGGCAATAATTAAAACAGACTTAAACAGAGCAGTATTATTAGTTTTATATATCTCAAAGGGTGGAGGTCGACATGGTTGATGGTCAATAAGGTAGAGATCTGCGGCGTCAATACCTCAAAATTACCCGTTTTATCCAACGAAGTTATGCGCCAGTTGTTCAAAGCCATGCAGGATGGTGATAAGTCAGCCAGGGAAAAATTAATAAACGGTAACCTTCGCCTGGTTTTAAGTGTAATCCAGCGTTTTACCAACCGAGGTGAATATGTGGACGACCTTTTTCAGGTAGGCTGCATAGGCCTGATGAAGGCAATTGATAATTTTGACCTTTCCCAGAATGTTCGTTTCTCCACTTATGCTGTCCCGATGATTATTGGGGAAATTCGTCGGTATTTACGGGATAATAATCCGATCCGGGTCAGCAGATCTTTGAGAGATATTGCTTATAAAGCCTTGCAAGTCAGGGATACTTTGATCAATAAAAATTCCCGTGAACCTTCGATTAATGAAATTGCCGAGGAGTTAAATATTCCAAGGGAAGAGATTATTTTTGCTTTAGATGCAATTCAAGAACCAATTTCCCTTTTTGAGCCTATTTACCATGACGGTGGTGATCCAATTTTTGTAATGGATCAGATAGGGGACGAAAACAATCACGATACTAACTGGTTAGAAGGAATTGCCGTCAGGGAAGCTTTAAGCAAATTGACTGAAAGAGAAAAATTAATTCTGACTTTAAGGTTTTTCGAAGGGAAAACCCAAATGGAAGTAGCCGAGGAAATAGGCATATCTCAAGCCCAAGTATCCAGGCTGGAAAAAGCAGCTTTAGGACATATGAGAAAATTTGTTTAGGGGGATTAAATTAATGAGGAGAGGAATTAGCTTATTAGTGATAGTTGCTCTACTGACCTTGACTGTTTTAAGCTTTTATAATGACTGGCCGGTGCTTCAGCAAAGTAGTGAAAAATTAATTCGTTTTCACGTCATTGCTAACAGTGATACTTTAGAAGATCAGGCCATAAAAAGGGCGGTCCGCGATCGTTTAATCAAAGCTTTGGGCAACCAGTTTGCTCAAGCTCAAAGCATTGAAGAGGCAAGAGAGATTATTAGAAGCAATGAACGGTTAATTCTTGAAGAGGCAAAGCAGGAGGTCTTTGATTGGGGAAAAAGTTATGAGATAAAACTAGCCTATGGGGACTTTCCTTTCCCGACTAAAAGCTATGGAAACTTTGTTCTACCTGCCGGTGAGTATGAAGCTTTAAAGGTTATCATTGGTGAAGGAAAAGGTCAAAATTGGTGGTGCGTTTTATTTCCACCCCTCTGTTTTGTAGACATTTCTACCAGTTTAGCTAAAAATGATGCCGCACCGGTTATGACCGGAAAGCAACAAGCCGCCAAAAAAGTAAAAGTAAGACTAAAACTCCTGGAAGTTTTGCAGGGTGACAAGCAAGAGCAACCTAAAGCAAAAAAAGAATTTAAAGCAAAAGAAATTTAAAGCCTAAATTTTTTTGGGCTTTTTTTTGTTTGTCACTTTTATAAATTTTTAGCCACCTTTTAGACAAGTTTTAAAAACTTTTTCATATACATTAATAAGAATGGGGGTGGCTTTGATGATCAAGATTTCCGATCTGCGCATGCGAGATGTGGTTAACGTACTGGACGGACGAAGACTAGGTGTGATCAAGGATATTGAACTGGATGTGGAAAGGGGAAGGGTAACGGCAATTATTTTGCCGGGTGCCGGCAAATTTATGGGCTTGTTTGGGAAAAATGAAGATATAGTAATCCCCTGGGAAAAAATAAAAAAAATGGGCTTAGACGTTATTCTGGTTGAGCTTCAAAGCTTTACAGAACCCAAGCATGAGTGGCATGTCTAATTTAAATTTAATATTATTATCTAAAAGTATCAGGCCAAAAGCTTGATACTTTTTTATTGGATTAAGGTGTATAATTTTTATCACTTGGCCTCCAAATTTTTTGCTACTTGTGGCTTTAAGGGCCTTAGATACCTGCGGGAACAAGTGCTTTTAGGCCGGTTGTTATCTAAAAGTACTATGAATTTATTAAAGATGAATGAGGGGAAAGAAGGGTGATTATGGTCGAAAATAGCGATTATTGTCACTCTAGGTCGCTAAAACAAGTACAGGAAATATTTGACACACTACATATAGGGGACTATAATTATTCCTGCAACAAGATATTGAGTGGGTAGGCAGAAAGAACTAATAGGAGGTAAGCCTGTGAAGTGTCCGTTTTGCGGTTATAGCGATTCTAAGGTAATCGATTCTCGTCCTGCTGACGATGGTAATTCTATACGAAGAAGAAGAGAATGTCTAGAGTGCGGTAAGCGCTTTACAACCTATGAAAAGGTTGAAGTTATCCCCTTAATGGTCGTCAAGAAGAGCGGTCAACGGGAAGTGTTTAACCCGGATAAGATTTTAGTCGGAATGATGAAAGCCTGCGAGAAAAGGCCTATTCCTATGGACAAGCTCGAAGCCGTCGTTCAGGACATTGAAAAGGAATTGCTAAATACCATGGAGCGTGAGGTTACAACTCAGCAAATTGGAGAACTGGTAATGGAAAAGCTCAGGAAAATAGACCCTGTAGCTTATGTACGTTTTGCTTCTGTCTATCGTGAATTTAAGGACTTAGATACATTTATGGCGGAACTACAGGCTTTACTTAGGAAAAATCAAAAATAAGGGGGCTTTTTTGTGTTTAGCAAAATTATAAAACGGGACGGTAGGATTGTTGATTTTGATGAATCGAAGATTACAGATGCCATTTTTAAAGCAGCCAAGGCGGTGGGAGGCGAGGACCGGGAAACTGCCGTGGAATTAACCCTGGAAGTTTTAAGAATGCTCAAGAAAAAATACAACGGCAACCTCTTTACGGTAGAAGATGTGCAAGACATGGTTGAAAAGGTTTTAATTGAAACCGGTCATGCTAAAACAGCCAAAGCTTATATTTTGTATCGCGCTCAACGGACCAGGATCAGAGAAGCCAAGTCTGATTTAATGGATGCAGTGGAAGAAATTTTAGCTGAAACCAGCCGGGAAAACGCTAATATCAGTAATTCTCCTTCTGCTAAGATGTTGCAGATAGCCAGTGCAGCCAGTAAAAAATATTATCTCAGCCGTTTAATACCAGAAGAATTCTCTCAAGCTCATATTAGAGGAGATATACATATCCATGACCTGGACTTTTACGGCAAAACTTTAACCTGTGTCCAAATTCCACTTGGGGATTTGCTCCGTAACGGTTTTGATAACGGGCACGGCTATATCCGGCCTCCCAAAAGACCTTCCTCAGCAACAGCATTGGCAGCAATAATATTGCAAAGTTGCCAAAATGACATGCATGGTGGACAATCCTTTCCTTTCTTTGACAGAGATATAGCCCCTTATGTTGAAGAAGCTTCGGAAGAAGATACTTATCAGGCTATGGAAGCTTTAATCTATAACCTTAATTCAATGCATTCCCGGGCAGGGGCCCAGGTTCCCTTTAGCAGTTTAAATATCGGAACGGATACTTCGGAAAACGGCAGAAAGGTAACCCGTAACCTGCTTTTAGCTTACGAAAGAGGACTGGGTCGAGGAGAAAATCCTATTTTCCCCAATATTATCTTCAGACTTAAAGAGGGGATAAACTTTAACCCGGGTGATCCTAACTATGACTTGTTCCAACTGGCTATGCGGGTGGCAGGACGCCGCATGAATCCTACTTTTAGCTTTATGGACTCTTCCTTTAACCGTCCTTTCGGCGACCAGGTAAGCTATATGGGTTGCCGGACCAGAGTGATCTCAAATGTGAGAGGACCTGAAATAACCGAAAGACGAGGCAATCTTTCCTTTACGTCAATTAATTTACCCAGACTGGGTATTTTAGCCAAGGGTAACCTGGATAAGTTTTATCAATCTCTAGATGATATTATGGATCTAGCAGCCAGACAGCTCTATCATCGTTACCAGATTCAAGCCAGACTGAAGGTTAAAGATATGCCTTTCCTGATGGGGCAACATATCTACTACGGTTCAGATAATTTGAAAGATGACGATCCAATTGAGCCTGCTATTCAACATGGTACCTTATCTATCGGTTTTATTGGTTTGGCAGAATGTTTAACCGCTTTAATCGGAAAGCATCATGGCGAAAGTAAAGAAGCACAAGAGCTGGGTTTGGAAATTGTAAAACATATGCGGGAAAATGTGGACAAGTTTGTACAGCAGTATAATTTAAACTACTCCCTTTTAGCTACGCCGGCTGAGGGCTTGTCAGGCAGGTTTGTGGGCTTGGATCAGAAAGAATTTGGGGTTATACCGGGTGTGACAGATAAGGAATATTACACCAACTCTTATCATATTCCGGTTAGCTACCATATCTCTCTATACGATAAGATCGCCTTGGAAGGGCCGTACCACAAATACTGTAACGGCGGACATATAAGCTATGTGGAGTTACAGTCTCCTCCTTTAAAAAATATTGAAGCGGTAGAAACAATTTTGAGACATATGAGAGCTTGTGACATGGGTTATGCAGGAATAAACTATCCTATTGATTTTTGCACCAGTTGTAGTCATCAAGGAGTTATCAACGAAGATACCTGTCCTGTGTGCGGAGCTGGGCCCATCAGGCGGATCAGAAGGATTACCGGCTATTTCAGCACAGTAGATCGCTTTAACGATGCGAAAAAAGCAGAACTGCGAGACAGGGTACCCCACATTTAAAAGAAAAAGGTGAGTAATGTGCAAATTCGTATTGCAGGCACAATTAGTGAAAGTATTGTAGACGGTCCGGGAATTAGATTTGTGGTGTTTTGCCAAGGCTGTTTCCATAAGTGTCCAGGATGTCATAACCCGGAAACCCATGATCCTAATGGTGGAACTTTAACGACAGTTGAAGAATTGTGGAAGCAGATCAGTCAACGAAAATTACTTAGAGGGGTAACCTTTTCCGGAGGAGAGCCTTTCTTACAAGCAGCCCCCTTGGTGGAATTAGCTAAAAAGATTAAAGCAGCTGGTTTGGATTTAGTGGTTTATACCGGCTACCTTTTTGAAGAGTTGCTGGCTTTATCTGAGCAAAAGCCCGAGATATATGAGCTACTTCAATTAACTGATTTTCTGATCGACGGGCCTTTTCTGCTCAACCAGAAAGACTTGAACTTAACCTACCGGGGCTCTAAAAATCAGCGTATTATTCGTGTCCGGGAGTCCCTTGTCCAAAAGAGGGTCATTCAACAAGCTATTTAATAGAAAATATTGGCCTGAAGCCTTAGAATAACAGTCACTAATTCGGTTGGCTTAAAACCGGATAAGTGGCTGTTTTTCGTCAAAGAGTTATTTTGCTCTTTAAAACCAGGAACTTGGATTTTAATTTTAAGGATCAAAGCAGGTCGAGGGCGGAAAATAGGTTATAATATGAGATATAAAGAGAGGTGGAGCAATGAAAAGTGACTTCGTCTTAAAAAAAAGCGGGATGTTAACATATTTGTCCATACCTGAATTTGAGGCTACCGGTTTGGTTCAGCATGGTTTTTCTACCAGACTTGGCGGTTATAGTCAACCGCCTTATGCCAGCCTAAATCTTGGCCTCCATGTAGGTGATGAAAAAGAGACGGTAATAAAAAACCGCCAATCTTTTGGCCAGGTGTTAGGAATAAGCTGGGAGAAAATGGTGGCAGCAGAACAGATTCATGGGGATGCAATCCATATAGTGACTGAAGCCGATATTGGAAAGGGAGCCGCAGATTATGCTACAGCCATAAAAGCTACTGACGCTCTGATTACTGATCAGTCCGGGATACCTTTAAGCACCTACTATGCCGATTGTGTGCCGATTTTTTTTCTGGATCCGGTTACGCCTGCTATCGGTCTGGCTCATGCCGGATGGAAAGGAACAGTTGCCCGGATTGGAGCTAAAACATTAAGAAAAATGAATGAAGTCTATGGCTCCAAGGCGAAAAATTGTCTCATAGCTATAGGTCCTTCCATCGGACCTTGCTGTTATGAAGTCGATGAATATGTCAGAAATAAATTTGCAGAACAGTCATGGCAATTGGAAGAAATTTTTAAACCGGAAAAGCAGAAATGGAGGTTAGACCTGCAGAAGGCAAATAGGCTGGCTCTCTTAGAAGCTGGTGCTTTACCGGAAAATATTTTCATAAGTAACTATTGCACGAGGTGCCGGACAGACCTGTTTTTCTCCTACCGTGCCGAAGAGGGGAAAACCGGCCGGATGGCAGCAGTTATAATGCTTAAATGATTTAGAGTGTTAAGCAGGGAAATCAAAAAAGTTGGAGAATAATGGAAAAGGCTTTTGAGCTTCTAGACAAAGGATAGTTCAGTTTTGAAATATAATTGTTGTGTATTGAGTCCGAATTTTGAATTTTAAATTTTGAATTGTCGACCATGCGCTGGAGTTAACCCTCTAAACTTTTAACTCATAACTCTTCACTTTTAATTCTTAACTCTAAACTGATCAGAAAGAAATACCAAAAAGCATAAGCCGGGAGTTTACTATGCAATATACGCCACGTAGACTTAGATTGGAAAAGCAAAAAAAGAAGGAAGGAATTAAAAGACAAATAGGACGTATACTTATAGTCTTCTTAATTGTTGCAGGTATGGGAGCTTTACTTAAGCAAGCCCATAGTTTGGTCATGTTAAGTAAGGCTAAATCAATTGTGGTGGAATACGGGACTTTAGAACACGTCATTTCTACTCAGGCAGTTGTTGCCAGGTATGAGCAGGTATATACCTGCCCGATAACCGGTAGGATTCAAGTGGTTGCTAAGGAAGAAGAACGGGTCTCGGAGGGGGCATTGATTGCTAAAATCAAGGGAGAAGGCTCTTCAGCTACTGCTGAAATGCCGGAAGAAAATATATATGCTCAAAAAGCTGGTATTGTATCTTACAAGTTAGACGGCCTGGAACAGATTATTACTCCAGAAACAATCAGGAATTTAAAAGCCGAAAGCGTCTACGAACAGGCTAAAAATGCAGAAAGTAAAGTGGCAGCTAATCAGCAAGTGGTTCCCAGCGGAACTGGTTTTGTGAAAATAGTAAATAATTTAAAACCGGTAATTTTAGAATTTAGTCTTTCTAAAGATGCTTGGAAAGGAGTGCCTGAGACGGGAGATGTCTTTACTTTTCGTTTAGCTGGAGAGATTGAAGCGCGATCTGGACAGGCAGTTGAAGTAATTCGAAATTCTACAGGTTACCGCATTCTGGCCGAAGTAAGGGATTGGCCTCAGCAGCTTTTGACTGAGCGCTTGGTAGAAATGGAAGTGCTGGTTGAGAGCTTTGAAGGTATTGTGGTTCCTCAATCAGCAATCATCACCATAGATGGCGTTCAAGGTGTTTATAAGGTGACTACCAATCGCTATGTATTTAAACCTGTTGAGATTATTGGGCAGGTTGGGGAATCAGCAGTTGTTTCGGGCTTGGAAGCAGGAGATGAAATTCTATTGGAAAGTGCCCGTTTAAAGTAAGTTTCTGGTTGCAGGAAATATAGACCTTACGTAGAAAATAATGTTTAGGAGCTGGAGGTATAATGTTGACTTCGATTGTAGAAAATTTGCAAAATGTTCGCGAGAGGGTGGCTGAAGCTGCCCAAAAAGCCGGGAGAAAGCCGGAAGACATTCAAATTATTGCAGTCACTAAGACTGTGGACATTCCCCAAATTGAGGAGGTTATTGGAGCCGGTATTACTGCTATCGGGGAAAATAGAGTTCAGGAAGTAATGAGAAAATACCCATTGCTGCAAGAGAAGGTCGATTGGCATTTGATCGGCCATTTGCAGACTAACAAGGTAAAATATATCATCGACAAGGTTTGTCTAATTCATTCTGTAGAAAGTATTCCTTTGGCCCAGGAAATTTCTAAACGTGCCGGGCAAAAGGGAATTGTAATGCCAATACTGGTTCAAGTAAATGTTGCAGAAGAAGAAACTAAATTTGGACTTAAGGTTGAGGAAGTTATTCCTTTTATCAGGGAAATTGCTAAACTCGATGGTCTAAAGGTTGAAGGACTCATGACCATGGCTCCTTTTGTTGAAAATCCTGAGGATGCTCGTCCTGTCTTTAGAGAACTCAGAATTCTGGCAGAAAAAATCAAGCAGGAGGCAATCCCAGGAGTGGAAATGAAACATTTATCCATGGGCATGACCAATGATTATCAAGTAGCTGTGGAAGAAGGGGCTACTCTGATTAGAGTGGGCACTGGAATATTTGGTAAAAGAAAATAAAAGGGGGAGAATCATGGCAAAGTTTGTTGATAAGATGCTGGGCATGTTAGGTTTTGAATTTGAAGAGGAAGATCCGGTAGAGGTTCGAGAAGAAGTTGTTCCTTGGAATGAATCAAAAGAAAAAGTCAAGAAGGCCAATGTAGTTAGTCTTCCATCACCAAAACAGATGAAAGTAGTTATCGTTAAACCGGCTAATTTTGACCAGGTCCAAGGAATTGCAGACCACCTAAAAAACAGGAGACCGGTTATTGTCAACCTGGAAGGCGCTGAAAAAGAACTGGCTCGACGCATTGTTGATTTCTTAAGCGGGACAACCTATGCCTTAGGCGGCAGCATGCAAAAAGTCAGCTGTTCAATTATGCTTTTTGTTCCCCCCAATGTTGATGTAGCAGGGGATATTGATGCAAGCTATGTGGAAAGATTGACTTATGCTCCTAGTAAAAAATAATGAGCTTGGAGGAGTAGGTAGCTCGACTTTTTAAGCTGAGGTGAACCATGTATACTATCTACACTATTGTCCGTGTTGCATTTGAAGTTTTAGATGTGCTAATTTTAGCTCGAGTTCTTTTATCCTGGGTAACCTATGATTACTCTAATCCAATAGTCCGTTTTATTTATGAAACAACTGAGCCGATTTTAGCGCCGATTCGTAATGTTATACCTCGGACTTCTTTACCGATAGATTTTTCTCCGCTCATTGCAGTTCTCTTACTGCAATTGATTGAAAGGTTTGTTTTAGGACTTCTAATATGGTAATAGATAAGGAAAAAAGGTTAAGTCATTTAAAAGACCCAGAGGAACGCTTTGCTATGACCAGAATTCTTGACCTGGCAGAAAAGGTGCTGGTAAATCATGAAATTGGGCTCACCGATTTTTATGATCCTCACCTTTTAGGCCTGGCCAAGGATATTTTACGAGGCTTTCCAAGGCTTAGGTTTGAGTTTTCCGGCGGCTATGAGGAAGCCGAGAGAAAAAGGATTCTGCTTTGCCAGGATTATTATCAGCCTGGATTTGCAGACTTTAATTTAGGTTGTGTCAAAATAGAAAGCAGTAGGGACTTTGAACGTCTAAATCATCGAGATTTTTTAGGTGCCATTTTAGGTCTGGGATTACGTAGGGAGAAAATCGGAGATATTATTGTTGCTGACGATGCTGCTTTTTGCATTACCACTTCTGAACTGGCTGAGTATATCGACAGGAATCTGTCTCAAGTCGGCCAAGTTGCGGTTCGAACCTCTTTACTGCCAAATTTAGAGAATAACTTAAGTAATTGGGTAAAGTATAAGGAAGTTAGAACCACTGTGGCGTCCTTGCGCTTGGACAGCGTGAGCAGTCACGGCTTTAATGTATCTAGAAGCCAGGCTGGGCAAGATATAAAAGGGGGAAAGGTCAAGTTAAACTGGAAAGAGACTAATAATCCCGGTAAAGAAATCAGGGAAGGAGATGTGATTTCCTACCGGGGTTACGGGAGAATTATAGTCCATAAGATCGTCGGCAATACTAAGAAAGGACGTATCGCACTTCTTCTACATAAATTGCAGTAAAATTTTGCTAGTTCCTTCTTGCATTGAAAGGAGATTTTATAAATTATGTCGAAATTGGTGGAAAACGATCTACCTGGAGGTGCAAGATGGTTCTAACCCCTTTAGATATACAAAACAAGGAGTTTAAAAAGGTTTTAAGAGGTTATAGTGAAGAAGAAGTTAATGTCTTTATGGCCCGAATTTTAAAAGATTATGAGCAAATGTATAAGGAAAACCTGGAACTGAAAGAGAAAAATAAACAGTTGAGCACTACCTTAGAACAGTATAAGAATATGGAAGAAACGATTAATAAGACCCTGGTAATTGCTCAGCAGACTGCCGAAGAGATTAAAGCAAACACGATGAAAGAATGTGAACTGGCAGAAAAAGAGTATCAGCTTCGTCTTCAGGAAATGCGGGCAGAAGCAGAAAAAAAGTTAGAAGAAATAAAAAAAGAATACCAAATGACTTTAGAAAAAGCTCAAAGCCTCAAGGTTCAATTGAAATCCTATTTGCTAGCTCATCTTGAACTGTTGGAAAAAGAAAATTGGGGCCAAGATCAGAGTAAGGATCAGAATTTGACAACTGAGGACAGTGTGGTATAATTGCCTTTGAAACATGGTAAGATATTGATTCCTTACAGTATTTGCCATCTGTTAGAACAGTAAAATATTAAGACAAACGATGAATGGGACAGTAGATTGAGAGGATAAGTTTAAGCGAGTCTGGGAGAGTGGAAGCCAGATAACTTAGCTCAATTGAAGATCACCCAGGAGTTGGGATCTGAACGATGAGTAAGATACCCCGGTTGTTACCGTTATGGATTGTAAGTGCATTCATTCTTTGGTAAGAATGAATGTAATAAAGGTGGTACCGCGGGATAAACTCTCGCCCTTTAGGGCGGGAGTTTTTATTTATATTGCGAGGTGAGAGATTTGGAATACGATAAGACATTAAACCTGCCAAAAACAGAATTTCCCATGCGAGGCAACTTGCCTGAGAGGGAACCTGAGATATTAAAGTTTTGGGAAGAAATGGATATTTATGCCAAGGTCCAAGAAAAAAATCAAGGGAAACCCAAATTTGTCTTGCATGACGGGCCTCCTTATGCCAACGGGGATATTCATTTAGGAACGGCTTTAAACAAGGTATTAAAGGATTTCATCGTAAAATATCGTTCGATGGATGGTTTTGATGCACCATACGTTCCGGGCTGGGATACCCACGGTTTACCCATTGAAACCCGGGCGATCAAAAGTTTGAAACTAAACCGCAATGAAATAGATACCGTTGAATTTAGAAACCGCTGTGCCGAATTTGCCATGAAATATGTGGGAATTCAGCGGGAGTCTTTTAAAAGATTAGGTGTAAGAGGGGATTGGGCTAATCCTTATTTGACCTTAAAGCCGGAGTATGAAGCCATTCAAGTGGGTGTCTTTGGTGAAATGGCTAAAAAGGGCTATATTTACAAGGGCTTAAAGCCGGTTTACTGGTGCTCGGATTGTGAAACGGCTTTAGCTGAGGCAGAAGTTGAATATCAGGATACAAGATCGGCTTCTATTTATGTTAAATTTCCAGTAAAAGACGCAAAAGGATTATTTGATAAAGAGCATACTTATGTTGTTATCTGGACAACGACTCCTTGGACTATTCCAGCCAACGTTGCCATTTGCCTCCACCCTGATTATGAATATGTCTTGATTCAGGTTGGGCAGGAAAGGTATATCATGGCTAAGGAACTCTACAAAGGAGTTTTGGAAGAAGCAGAGCTTGGTGATGGTCAAGTCTTGCAGACTTTTAAAGGCTCAGATTTAGAATTAGTAGTTTGTCGGCATCCTTTCCTTGACCGGGATTCCTTAGTTATTCTGGGAGATCATGTTACTTTAGATGCAGGTACCGGTTGTGTCCACACTGCTCCCGGACATGGTCTGGAAGACTATGAAGTCGGAAGAAAATACAACCTGCCTATTATTTCACCTTTGGATGCCAAGGGACGCTTTACCAGTGAGATTCCTGAATTTGAAGGAATGTCTTACGAAGAAGCCAATAAGGCGGTCACTAAATTACTCGATGAAAAAAATAGTTTGCTGAAGCTCAGCTTTATCCAGCACCAGTATCCCCATTGCTGGCGTTGTAAAAAACCGGTGATTTACAGAGCTACTGAACAGTGGTTTGCCTCTATTGAAGGATTCAGGAAAGAAGCCCTTAAGGCTATTGAGGAACAGGTCCAATGGATTCCAGCCTGGGGTAAGGATCGGATTTATAACATGGTAGCTGAACGGAGCGATTGGTGTATTTCCAGGCAGCGGACCTGGGGTGTCCCTATTCCGATTTTTTATTGTGCGAAGTGCCATGAACCGATTATTACTGATGAAACTATCAGCCATATTCAAGAGCTTTTCCGTGAGCATGGGTCTAACATCTGGTTTGCTAAAGAGGCCGATGAATTAGTACCGCCGGGGCTAAAGTGTGATAAATGCGGTCATACTCACTTTACGAAAGAGACCGATATTATGGATGTCTGGTTTGATTCTGGCTCCAGTCATGCCGCAGTGTTAAAAACTAATCCCCAATTAAGCTGGCCGGCTGACCTGTATTTGGAAGGCAGTGACCAGCATAGAGGTTGGTTTAACTCTTCTCTTTCCACAGCGGTTGCAACTACAGGCCAGGCTCCTTATAAAGCAGTTTTAACTCATGGTTATGTAGTTGATGAAAAAGGCAGAAAGATGTCCAAGTCTTTGGGCAATGGTATTGATCCCCTAGACGTTATTAAACATAAAGGGGCAGATATTCTGCGCTTGTGGGTAGCTTCAGCAGACTATAAAAAAGACATTGCTGTCTCAGAAAGTATCCTGAAGCAGATTACCGAATCCTATCGCAAGATTAGAAATACCTGTCGCTTTATTTTAGGCAACCTTTACGATTTTACACCTGGTAAAGATAATGTGGCCTACGAAGAAATGTGGGAAATTGATCGCTGGGCCTTGCTGAGACTGCACCGGCTGATTGAAAAGGTTACGGAGAGCTATAAAAACTATGAATTTCACCTGGTTTATCATAGCATCCATAAATTCTGTGTAGTTGATATGAGTGCTTTTTACCTGGACATTATTAAAGACCGTCTTTACACTTTTAGTCCGGATGATCAAGGACGTAGATCAGCCCAGACGGCCATGTATGAAATCATTCATGCCCTGGTGCGGATGCTGGCACCTATTCTAGCTTTTACCAGTGAAGAGATCTGGCGTTATATTCCTAAAGACGGCAATGAACCGGTAAGTGTACAGCTTACCGATTGGCCTGCTGTGAATGAAAAATATCTGGATGAGAAATTAGAGGCCAAATGGGATAAGCTCATCGATATCAGAGAAGAAGTATCTAAGGCTTTGGAAGTTGCTCGCCAGGAAAAAATTATTGGTAATTCCTTAAACGCTAAAGTGAACCTTTATGTAAATGAAAGTTTATCGGATTTTCTGAAACTCATGGAAAAAGATCTACCGACCATCTTTATAGTCTCGACTGTAGAGCTATTGCCTTTGGCTGAAGCACCGGAAAATTCTTTGCCGGCAAGTAATTTACCGGACTTAAAATTATTAGTTACTGTAGCTCCAGGGGAAAAGTGCGAAAGATGCTGGAATATTAGTACCACAGTTGGGCAATCCAAAGAACACCCAACTCTTTGCGCTCGTTGCTTAGAAGTAATCTCAAAATTATAAGAAATGGTGTTAAAAAAATCCCTCCCTGTCTACATTAAACTATATTGTGACTGGAGGGATTTTAACACTTTCTTGGTTTTCTAGTCTTTATGGAAAGTGTATTATAAATATAGACAATGGTTACAAGGAGAGGAACCAAATGACAGAGTTAAGACAAGTTGATGAGGAAAACAAGGTATTTACGGTACCGGTTGGAATTTCTAACCGGCATATCCACTTAACTCAGGAGGATTTAGAAACGCTTTTTGGTAAGGGTTACGAATTGACCAAGGTAAAAGATTTAAGCCAACCGGGCGAATATGCAGCAAAAGAAAAAGTTATCATTGTTGGACCTAAAGGGTCTATAGAAGGTGTCCGGGTCTTAGGCCCATTGAGGAAAAAAACTCAAGTGGAAATTTCTTTGACCGATGCTTATAAATTAGGAGTAAAGCCTCCTGTTAGAGAGTCGGGAAAATTAACCGATTCACCTGGGATTACGGTGGTAGGCTCTCAAGGAACAATTATTTTAAACGAGGGCGTAATCTTGGCTGCCCGGCATATTCATCTACATACTTCTGAGGCGGAAGAGTTGGGAGTAGAAAACGGACAAAGGGTTCAGGTTGAAGTTGATAATGAAAGAGGCGTCATTTTTAAAAATGTTTTACTCCGGGTCGGCCCGAATTATGCAAAAGAATTGCATCTTGACACCGATGAAGCCAATGGGGCCCTGCTAAATAATGGGGATGTAGTAAAAGTTCTGCTTTAGCAGAACTTTTTTATTATCCAAAATTATTGTTTTTAAGCTTTTGGGGCAAATTATTTATAGCGGTGGTGAAAGAGATGAGTGATAAACCGGAGCAGAGGGAACTGCTGGAGAACAAGACTGAAGAGCTTGTGTCCAGAATGGAAAGACTTAATTTAGCAGAGTACGTAGAAATGCTCCACGACCCTAAGAAGCTTTTCTGGACTAATTTTTTGGCTGGGATTGCGAGAGGATTGGGAATGGCAGTAGGCTTTACAATCCTAGGGGCTTTGGTTGTCTACTTTTTACAGTATGTGGTCCGTTTAAATCTTCCCGTTATTAGCGATTTTATTGCCGATGTAATCCGCATGGTTCGGGAGCAAAGCTGAAAGGAGTAGCTATGGACAAACAAAAACTTAGATATTACCAGCAAAAGCTATTGGCAATGAAAAAGGAATATGAAGAGTTAGCTAAACAAATGAAGGATAACGGTCTAAGTCATGAATTACGTGATAGTGTAAGTGAGTTATCATCCTATGATAACCATCCGGCTGACCTTGGCTCAGAGCTTTTTGAGCGGGGTAAAGATCTTGCCCTGAAAGAAAATGCTGAAATTCAACTTATGAAAATAGAAGATGCCTTAGCTAAAATTGACTCAGGGTCTTATGGCCAATGTGATATCTGTGGAAAAGAAATACCTGAAGAGCGCTTAGAAGTCGTACCGGAATCCACCATGTGCCTGGAATGCAGGTCGAAGTTTGAAGGAACAGGGGACAGACACCCTCGCCCGGTGGAAGAGGATGTGGTAGCTCCACCTTTTGGCGGTTTAACTCATGACTCGTCACCGGCCGAACTCGGTGAAGCAGAGGATATAAATATGTTTGATGGCGAAGATGCCTGGCAGAGTGTGGCTAGCTATGGTACTTCCGAGACTCCTTCGGATGTGCCAAACGCTAAAAAATATCCTGATATATATTATGATTTCGATGAAGATATTGGAATAGTGGAAGACATTGATGCCATCCCTTATGAAATTGGTGATGACGGGGTAATCTATGAAGACTTTAGTGGAAGGGATGACGAAAGGTCCCCTTATGAAAAAATTGATGTGGGCAAACAACATCATCATTGATTGGAGTATAAGAAAAGTATAAAAAGCTTCTGCAAGCGGCAGAAGCTTAGTTTTTATCAGGAAAATAATCATCAATGTACCATTTTCCGTCTTGCTGGGTTAAGGAGACCGCTTCTTTGAATCCTTTCTTTTTTGTCTCGTTATCCTTTTTATATTGGACGGAATAATTGAGTTGGTAAACTTTCTTATCTTCTTCGTCCCAGGCCAGGAGGGTTTTACTTTCGACTAAAGTTCCTTTGCCTATACCTTCCCGCTCGTTTAAATAAAGCTTTTGTTCTTTAAACCTCTTTTGTAGGTCATCGGTCAATAAAGCGTTGACAACTTTCCGGTTATTGGTGGCCTGTCCTTCGAGAAACTTCTGCACAACCAGTTCCGGATTGGTTAAATCAACCTGCACATTGGTACAGGCTGTATCAACAAGTAAGAAAGCAGAAAGTAAAATAAAGAAATATGCTAGCTTAAGCTTCACTGTCTAATCCTCCAGATACGCAAAATACTTGTTCAAATAGAATTTAATTATTATTCTTACATAAGAGGTGCTAAAATATGCTCTAAAGACCTAGAGTTGAATTAAAAAGTTTCTTGCTGTATGCTAAAATAAGCATGTATTTCAAAGCTAAGGGGGAATCTACTTGCAGCTATTTCTCATTGCTTTTAGTACCCTGCTGGTTGATCAGGTTACAAAATTAATTGTTATGCAAAAGATGGAGGTAGGTCAATCTATACCTATTATACCCCATGTTTTTCACTTAACTTTCGTTAAAAATGTAGGGGCGGCATTTGGCATCTTAGCTAATTGGATTCCCTTTTTTATTTTGGTCGGTTTGGGCGCGGCTGTCCTTATCATCTTTTTCTATTATAAACTAAAACCCCGGTCTAAACTTGTTCGCTTTGCCCTATCCTTAATCCTGGGTGGTGCTTTAGGTAATCTTATAGACCGTATTAGGTTAGGCTATGTTGTCGACTTTTTTGATTTTCGCATTTGGCCGGTCTTTAATATTGCCGATTGTGCAGTAGTGATAGGCATGTTATTTTTAGTATGGGAGATCTTGCGCAATCCTGAACTGGGAAAAGAGCCGGGTGAGTAATAGTGGAAGAGTTTGTATTTAACGTTCAGGGTGAGGTCGCGGGAGAACGAATAGATAAATTTCTGGCCGGCCAATTACAAGAAGTGTCCAGGTCCCGTATTCAAACATTAATCGATGAAGAAAAAGTTCTAGTCAATCGGCGAAAAGTAAAAGCTAACTATAAACTACGGGAAGGAGACTTAATTAAGGTAAGCCTTCCTGAGCCGGAAAAGCTGGAAGTTAAAGCTGAGCCTATTGCTCTTGATATTTTATATGAAGATGAGGATCTGATCGTTATCAATAAACCCCAAGGTATGGTGGTTCATCCGGCGGCAGGCAACTACGAAGGCACCCTGGTTAATGCCCTGCTTCACCATTGTAAAGATTTATCAGGGATTAACGGCTTACTTCGGCCGGGAATAGTCCATCGCATCGATAAGGACACTTCCGGCGTCTTAGTGGTGGCAAAAAACGACTTTGCTCATCGTCATTTGGCTAAGCAAATTAAGGACCATAGTGTAAAGCGTATCTATTATGCCTTGGTTCATGGAGTGCTGCAGGAACCTGCAGGTATTATTGAAGCACCTATTGGTCGAGATCAGAAAGATCGTAAAAAAATGGCCGTGGTGCTTACAGGTAAAGAAGCTATAACCCAATATTGGACATTAGAAACTTTTAAAGATTATTCTTTTGTAAAGCTGCAGTTAAAAACAGGTCGCACCCACCAGATTCGCGTTCATATGGCCTATCTAGGCCATCCTGTGGTCGGTGACCCTAAGTATGGACCCAGTAAGCCCCATTTTGATCTACAGGGACAAGCTCTACATGCTGCTGTGCTGGGTTTTGAGCACCCACGAACCGGAAAATACATGGAATTTAGCGCTCCCTTGCCTGAAACAATGGAAAGGGTACTTGACCTTTTAAGAAGAAGATAATCGGCAATGGAGCCTTTGCTTATAAGAGGTGTAATATGTCAGTTAAGATAATCAGCAAATCCTTTCCGCAGGGAAAGGGCTACGACATCCAGATTTTAAATGAACAGGCAAACCTCCAGGACTACCTAGAGGCTTTAAATGAGTACATTTTAAAGGAAGATTTGACCAGAACCAGAAAAAATGTAGATAATTGTGAGGGTTGTGACGGCTGTTGCGCGGAAAGAATTCCTTTGACCAGTATTGATGTGTATAGGCTGCAAGAAGGTTTAAAAGCCCGGGGTGAAATGAGAAGCTTTTCTGAAGTGATCAGAAGATATGCCTATGTGCAGGCAGAAGGAAATGTGGTTGATATAACTCTGGCGAGAAATGAGGACGGCAGTTGTGTATTTTTAAATCCTAAAAGCAAAAGATGTGAGATATACGTTTACCGCCCATTAGTTTGCCAGACCTTTATCTGTTGTCCTGCCAGCTTTAGAGCAAGGGCGCTACGGGAAACGGTTGTTAATCAAGGTGAAGATCAACTGGTCAAATGGTGTTTAACTAATGTGCCATGGGAAAAACTTTTTAATGAGGTTTGGAAAGCGGATATAGTATTGGAAGATTGGGTTGATACCCCATTTAAAGATAAGCTAACCTATGCCTCGGTACGAATTAGAGATCTCTGTCCACCGAAGCTTTGGGAAAATTTGTTGATTACTGCCGGGGAAGACGTTTAAGCTTCTTGCCTGCCAGTATACCTAAAAGGGACAGGAAGGAAACCAAAGCGTAATCAAGGAGAAGCGTTTTCCAGCCGGGTAAAGGAATATAAAGGGCATAGGCCAACAAATAGGTTAAGGTATTAAAGCTCAAACTAACTGATAAGACGTTTAAAGTAAAGTATGGTATTTCTTTAACTATCAGTGTAATAATAAGGGCGGCAAAGAAAAAGGTCAGAAAGTTAAAGGCAAGATTGGCTAGAATTCCGTCTCCCGTTCCTACAATTATTCCCGCAAATAGGTAAATAAGGTAGTGTAGGGTTTGAAACAACATAAATTGGGCAAATGTCATATCAACCTTCCTTTTCTACAAACGATAGTACTATTTTAACCCTAGATTTAATTTTTGTCTAATAGAGTAAACGGAGTGATTTATATGCAGGATTATTGCATTCGTGTATCGGCAGGTAATGGCTCTATCAGGGCTTTTGCAACAACCACTACTAGGCTGGTGGGTGAGGCTTGCAGGAGGCATAAGACTTCTCCTACTGCTTCAGCAGCTTTGGGCAGAGTTTTAACAGCTTCCGTCATGATGGGTTTAATGCTTAAAGGAGATGATTTGGTAACTTTAAGGGTTCTTGGTGACGGTTCCTTGGGTGCAGTAGTGGCAACAGCCAATGCCAAAGGCCAGGCAAGGGGTTATGTGCAAGAACCTCAAGCAGAGACTCCAAATAAAACACCTGGTAAGATAGATGTGGGTACTGGGATTGGTAAAAACGGTACACTTTATGTCACCAAGGATTTAGGCTTAAAAGAACCTTATACCGGTAGTGTTCCCCTTGTCTCCGGTGAAATTGCCGAAGACCTGGCTTATTATTACCAGGTTTCTGAGCAGACCCCGTCGGCAGTAGCTTTAGGGGTGTTGGTCGATGTTGACTATTCCATTTTAGCTTCGGGCGGATTTATCATCCAGTTAATGCCGGACGCTTCCGAGGAAATTGCTATTGTTCTTGAAGAAAAAATAAATGCCCTTCCACCCCTAAGTGAACTTATTAGGGAAGGCGAAACTCCCGAAGGTATTTTAGCTCGCATCTTGGGCGACTTTGAGATGGTTATTCATGACAGGATACCAGTTGAGTTTAAGTGTTCTTGTTCCAAGTCTCGCTTGGAAAGTGTGCTCATCAGCCTGGGCGAGAAGGAACTGGAGGAACTGATTAGGGAACAAGGAGAGGCCCATGTAGTATGTCATTTTTGCGCTGAGCAATATACCTTTAGCAAAGCTGAGCTGGAGAATCTCCTGTTGCAAGCAAGAGAACAAGAATAAACGGTTTTACTTAGAAACGACTTTTATTTTTTTCTACCTAAATCTTTGTCGTAGCTAATAAGATTTTACCCGGTCATAAAGGATTTGACCGGGTCTTTTAGTTCTAGGCGGTTTTAAGGAAAACATGGGTTATTGGTCGGATATTTTTGGGCCTGGTGTTATTTAGTTAACTTCCTTGCCGGGTTAGCTAATAAATTATGCTGAAGAATTTGATCAGAGATCCAAAGTTCCTTATGATATTTTTCAGCTAACATAATATAATCATTTTCTGTTAAAAGCTTTTGAGTAGTCATATCAAAAAACTTTTGTTCTTCAGCCAGGTAAGCTACTTCCTTAGTTAAGAAAGAACCGTCTCGGAAAATGACAAATTGCTCAGCGACGTTAAGTAAATCCTTACCCATGCTGAAGGGAGCCTGGATGCCCAAAAGATTGGCCAAAGTAGGATAGATATCAATCTGGCCGCCTATGTTGGCATAAGTTCCTGCTAGCTTGTCCTGAGGGAGGTGAATAAGTAACGGTACTTTTTGTAAGGTAAGCCAGGTTAAATCATCCTGGGGAAGTTTTAAAAAGCCTGTTAGAAGCTCTTTTTCAGCTTTACCGAAGGCGTTGTGATCACCGTAAAATACCACAACTGAATTATCCCATAGTCCCTTTTCTTTTAATTCTTCCACAAATTTTCCTATGGCCTGGTCAGTATAATGAACAGCTTTTAAATATTTTCCTAAAATGGAATCTTCGTAGGGAGAAACATCAAGACTATTTACTCCTTCAAAAGCATTGTAAGGATAGTGACTTGATAAAGTGATTAAAAAAGCATAAAAAGGCTTATTTTTTGTGCTTAAAATATTGACTGTTTGGTTAAAAAAGTCCTGGTCACTTAACCCCCAGCCAACAAGCTCACCTTGAACAAAATCATTCTGGCTGAAAAATTTATCAAAACCTAAAGACTGGTACATGGCATATCTGTTCCAATAACTTGGCTTAAAGGCATGAAAGACAAAGGTTTGATAATCCTTTTCCTTCAGTGCTTTAGGCAAAGAGAAAAAGGTATTGGTGGCGTAGCGAAAATAAGCCGCTCCTTCCTGGGCAGGATATAAGGATACATTAGTCAGAAATTCGGCGTCCGAAGTGTTTCCCTGGCCTGTTTGATAATAGAAATTGGGAAAATATAGAGAGCTTTTAGCAAGTGCATTTAAGTTAGGGGTAATTTCCTGACCATTGATGGTTTGTCCCAGGACAAAATTTTGAAAGGCTTCAAGTTGAACGACAATCAGGTTTTTGCCTTTAGCAAGCCCGAAATATTTTCCCTGAGGCGCGGGATTTTCCTTTGCCTGTAACCATTTTTCTAAAAGGGCCTTATCCTGAGCTGTAAGTTTCCCCCGGCTGGTCTGGTCTTTAACAAAACGAAAAGTATCAAAAAGGTGAAAGTTCATAAGGCCAATTTTGTTTACAAAAAAGGTTTGGTCGAGGACACTGGCAAACAGTCCTTTTCCCATTTCAATTCTTAAGTAGCCAAAACCACTCCCGATAAGTAAGGCGGCCAGTAAAATAGTACAGATAGCTTGTTTGTAATTTCTTTTTGAGTTTAGGGTAAGCTTAAAAATTCTCTTTTTAGCCAAAAAATGAAAAGCAGCAAGCAGGATTAAGTCACCAAAAAACAACACATCTGACAGTTTAAATAGATAAAGTACGCTTTCTTCTAGTGTGTCTGTCTGCCCGATTTGAAGCAGAACAGGGATGGAAATAACATCACTGAAATAGCGATAATAAAATAGATCGCTTAACATGATAAAGGTCATTAGTAAATTAATTACAAATAAGAAAATTCTTCGCCAATGGGGTTTAAACAGCTGACTAATACCTGAAAGCAAAAGAACAAAGCCCAGGGAAGAAAAAAACAGGTTCAAGGTTAGCAGTCCGCCTATATTTAAATTAAACAGCATGGATTTAAGGGTTAATAATATGACAAAAATGAGAAGATCCAAGTAATCATGTTGAATTTGAAGCAAGCCGTTTTTAGTTAATTGTCTAGAACTGATGACTGAGGTTGACATATAAGTTCTCTCCCAAAGTTAGCTAATATTATACCAGAACAAATTATAAACCAATTGGGTTTTTGATTAAAGGAAAATGCAAATTGTTAGAAAATATCTTTAAAATAAGTGTAAAAAATAATTGACACTGTATGGAAAATCAGCTAGACTACATGTAAGCAATATATCCTTTAAGTTGGCACAGAGAGGCCAAAAGGTTTTCATAAATGAGTTCGGCAATATTAACCTGTTGGTTGCATCTAAACCTGTCCTCTCGGACAGGTTTTTTTATAGCATACTTATCCTGGTGAATCTAAGACCTTGCTAAAACTTTAATATTTAGGATGGGGGATATTACTGATGAAAAAGCTGGTAGCCAAGGCTACTATCATGGATGAAGAAAAGATTCGTAGATCCTTAGTAAGAATTGCCCACGAAATAATAGAAAAAAATAAGGGGACGGAAAATTTGGCCTTAATTGGAATCAGAAGGCGTGGTGTTCCCCTGGCTGAAAGGCTTGCTTCGATAATTAAGGATATTGAGGGAGTGAATGTTCCGGTCGGTATGCTTGATATAACTTTATACCGAGACGATCTTACCAGCCTGGCTCAACAGCCACAGGTACACAAAACAGAGATTAATTTTTCCGTGATTGATAAAACCATTGTGCTGGTTGATGATGTTTTGTATACCGGACGGACAGCAAGGGCCGCTTTAGACGCGATTATTGATTTAGGTAGACCTAGGTCAATTCAACTGGCAATCTTGATAGACAGGGGACATAGGGAATTACCTATTAGAGCAGATTATGTAGGGAAGAACGTTCCTACTTCCAAACGAGAAGTAATTGAAGTCAGACTTAGGGAAATTGACGGTAAGGAAGAAGTAGTAATCATGGAAACTATAGAGTAATTATCGAAGAGAAAGACTCCTTTAAATGATCCTGTGAGATCGTAAGGAGGCTTGAGAAAGGACTGTCTTTTGAGATAGGACTGTCTTTCCGGGGACCTCTTTACAGAGGTCTTTTTTATGCCAAAAATTTCAGTTTAAACTAAAAGGAGGGGTATTTATGCTTCAACGTAAGGATTTGTTAGGACTAAAAGAATTGAGTGCAGACGAGATTAAGCTGATCTTAGATACGGCAGTTCCGATGAAAGACATCATTCAAAGAGATATAAAAAAGGTACCGACTTTACGGGGAAAATCCATGGTAACCCTTTTTTATGAGCCAAGTACCAGAACCAGGACTTCCTTTGAAATGGCCGGTAAATACTTGAGTGCTGATACAGCCAGCCTGGCCGTTTCCACCAGCAGTGTGGTTAAAGGTGAGTCGTTAATCGATACGGGTAAAACAATAGAAGTGATGGGTGCCGACGTTATCGTGATCAGACATCAGGCTGCAGGGGCCCCTCATCTTTTGGCCAAGTCGGTAAAGGCAAGGGTCATTAATGCCGGTGACGGCATGCATGAACACCCTACTCAGGGACTATTAGATCTTTTTACGATGCGCGAGAAAAAAGGCGATCTAGGAAACCTTACGGTGGCTATTTTGGGAGATATTATGCATAGCCGGGTGGCCAGATCAAATATTTGGGGCTTGACTAAATTCGGTGCTAAAGTCCGGGTAGTTGGTCCCAGTACTTTAATACCCAAAGAAATACAGCGAATGGGGGTGGAGGTCTTTCATAGCGTGGAGGAAGCCGTAAAAGGTGTAGATGTGATTAACGTATTAAGGGTACAAAGAGAAAGGCAAAAAAAGGGTTTGCTTCCTTCATTTAAAGAGTATGCCAAGCTGTATGGCCTTGATAAAAAAAGAGCTTTACTGGCTAAGCCTGATGCTTTGATCATGCATCCCGGACCGATGAACAGGGGAGTAGAGATCATGCCTGACGTGTATGAAAGCGACCGGTCAGTAGTAGATGAGCAGGTGACTAACGGGGTAGCAGTTCGGATGGCTATTTTATATCTCTTGATGGGAGGTAAAGGTGTAAATGAAGCAACTAATTAAAGGTGGCCGGGTAATAGACCCTGCCAACGGGATAGACGGAAGGAAAGACATTCTGGTTGAAGGTAAAATAATCAGTCAAGTGGCAGATCAGCTTGAGGTAAGCGGTGAAGTGGTGGTAATTGATGCTGAAAATATGATAGTAACTCCTGGCCTTATTGACATGCATGTTCATTTAAGAGAACCGGGACAAGAATATAAGGAAACTATCTTAAGCGGTAGCAGGGCGGCAGCTGCCGGTGGATTTACGGCTGTTGCTTGTATGCCCAATACCAACCCTGTGGCTGATAATAAAGCGGTGGTGAGGTTTATCCTTGACCAGGCCGAAAGAGTTGGGCTGGTAAAAGTATACCCCATTGGCAGCATCACCAAAGGCTGTCAGGGAGAAGAACTGGCAGAAATCGGCGAGTTAAAAGAGGCAGGGGTAGTTGCCTTATCGGATGACGGTCACCCGGTAGTAAACAGTGAAATTATGCGGCGAGCCTTAGAATATGCCCGAATGTTCAATTTGACTGTAATTGATCACTGTGAGGACCCCAATTTGGTAGCTGAAGGTTACATGCACGAAGGTTATACGGCCACTGTTTTAGGCTTGCGTGGGATTCCTTCCGCTGCTGAAGAAGTAATGGTGGCCAGGGACATTGTCCTGGCAGAGTTAACCGGTAGCCCGGTTCACATAGCCCATATTAGCACTGCCGGTTCGGTAAGAATGGTACGAGAAGCTAAGAAACGTGGGGTTTCCGTTACAGCAGAAGCCACACCCCACCACTTTACCCTGACTGATGAAGCGGTTATAGGTTATGACACGGCTACTAAAGTCAGCCCTCCTTTAAGAAGTGCTGAAGATAGGGAGGCAGTCCTGGAGGGACTTAGGGACGGTACTATCGACGTCATTGCTACCGACCATGCGCCTCATGCCAGGGAAGAAAAAGAGGTGGAATATGCCTATGCTCCCAACGGACTGGTTGGCTTGGAAACGGCGGTACCACTTGTTGTAAGCAGGCTTATCAATCCAGGAGTATTAAGTTGGAGTCAAGCTGTGGCTAAATTGACCGTGAATCCGGCTAAAGTCTTGAACCTATCTGCCGGTACCTTAAGCGTCGGAGCCCCGGCTGACCTTACCATCATTGATCCGGAAAAAGAAGCAGTAGTAGATCCGGATAAGTTCTATTCCATGGGGAAGAATACGCCTTTTAAGGGTTGGAAGCTTAAAGGTTGGCCGGTTCTTACCATGGTCAACGGTCAAATCGTCATGCAAGAGGGCAAGATTTTTGCGTAAGCAGGTGATAAAGTGAAAATTCAAGTCTTTGGAAAGGTTCTACGGCAAGAAAAAGTTGGCGACAATGTTTATTGCTTAACCCTGAAGGCACCTGAAATAGCAAGGGCAGCTGGGCCAGGACAGTTTATCCAGGTAAGGTGTAGTAATAGCCTTCAGCCCTTGCTCCGTAAACCTTTTAGCCTTCATGAAATAGATGAAGAAGCCGGAACGATCAGTTTGCTCTATGAAGTTAAAGGAGAGGGTTCCAAACTTTTGGCTAAGCTTAGGAAACAAGATAAGGTCGATCTAGTCGGGCCATTAGGCAACGGATTTAACCTTTTAAAGCAAGGCAAGGCAATCCTGGTCGGTGGTGGAATGGGCATTGCTCCGCTTTTGCCATTAGCTGCAAGATTTAAACAACTCGGTTTAGAGTTTATTACCATTTTAGGTTTTAATGATGGCAAGAGGGTATGCCGGATTGAAGCCTTTCAAAAATTCAGCCCGGTGATTTTAACTACTCTGGACGGAAGTCAGGGTGAAAAGGGACTGGTGACTGAACCTTTAAAACGGGAACTGGAGACAGGTAGCTATAGCATGATCTACGCCTGTGGGCCGGAAGGAATGCTCAAAGCAGTAGCTGAGCTTGCCGAAGCAAAAGAAGTTGAATGCCAAGTTTCCTTAGAAGCCTATATGGCCTGTGGTTTTGGCGCATGTTTAGGCTGTGCCTGTCAGTTGAAGAATCCAATAGAAACCACTTATGCCAGAGTATGTACTGAAGGGCCGGTGTTTAAAAGCAGGGAGGTAATTTGGCATGAGGGTTAACCTGGCAGTAGAATTAGGCGGTTTAAAGTTACAAAATCCGGTTTTAACAGCCTCGGGAACTTTCGGTTCAGGTCAGGAATACTTTTCCTTTGTAGATTTAAACCGTTTGGGAGGAGTTGTGGTTAAAGGTTTGACCCTTCAGCCCCGGCCGGGCAATCCTCCTCCCAGGTTAATTGAAACGCCGGCTGGACTTTTAAACGCCATCGGTTTGCAAAATCCGGGAGTAGATTGTTTTCTAAACACTATCTTACCCGAATTAGCTGCCTACCGGACTAAATTTATTGTCAATATCTCTGGTAATACACCTGAAGAGTATGGAGTTTTAGCAAAAAAACTGTCTGTGGAAGGCGTGGCAGCTATCGAGGTGAATATTTCCTGTCCAAATATCAAAGCGGGAGGGTTAGTTTTTGGTACTGACCCAAAATTAGTAGCTGAGGTGATAACAGTCGTAAAAGAGCATACCGCCTTACCGGTTATTGCTAAGCTTTCTCCTAATGTGACGGATATTCAGGAGATCGCTCTGGCGGCTGAAGGGGCCGGGGCTGACGCTGTCTCCCTGATTAACACCTTGTTAGGCATGGCTATCGACGTTAGAAGGAGAAAACCTGTTTTAGGTAATGTAATGGGAGGTTTGTCCGGCCCGGCAGTTAAACCTGTGGCTTTACGCATGGTTTGGCAAGTTGCTCAAGTGGTTAAAGTCCCTATTATCGGTATGGGCGGGATTACTAATACTCAAGATGCTTTGGAATTTATCATGGCAGGTGCCAGTGCCATTGCCATCGGCACAGCCAATTTTATAAATCCCAAAGTGACTATGGAAGTTATTGCCGGACTGGAAGAGTACTGCCGGATCAATGGCATAGAAGATATTAAGGAATTAATCGGTATTGCCAATCCTCTGATAAAAAGGAGAGGTGTTTGAAGTGCGTAGGATGAAAGAACGGTTAATAGTTGCTTTAGATGTGGATACCACCAGTGAAGTTTATCAATTGGTACAATTATTAGGTCCTCATGTGGGGATGTTTAAGGTCGGGCTTCAACTGTTTACCAGTCTTGGACCTAAAATAATTGAAAGGATTCACCAAGCCGGGGCTAAAGTCTTTGTCGATTTAAAGTTACACGATATTCCTAACACGGTGGCTCAAGCAAGCCGGATACTTACCTCTTATGGAGTGGAAATGTTAAATGTTCATGCTTCAGGAGGGCTTTATATGATGGAAAAGGCAAGGGAAGCTGTAGAAGAAGAAGCTCTAGCCAAAGGCCTGAAAAAGCCAAAGCTTATTGCCGTTACGGTCCTAACCAGTATGGGCGAAAGGGAGTTACAAGAAGTAGGGCTGGCGGGATCTCTCCAGGAGGCGGTAGTAAGACTGGCCCAATTGACAAAACTAGCAGGTCTTGACGGAGTGGTGGCTTCCCCCCAGGAAACCAAACTTATCCGTCAAGCCTGCGGCGATTCGTTCCTGACCGTTACCCCGGGGGTAAGGCCTTTAAACTTTCAAGCCGGAGATCAAAAGCGCATCACCACCCCTGGGGAAGCTATAAGAGCGGGCTCTTCCTATCTAGTGATTGGGCGACCGATAACTGGAGCAGCAGATCCCTTAAGAGCGGTCCAGCAGATTTTGGAAGAAATGGAGGTGGGAGCATGTTAACTCATCAGGAAATTGAAAAGATGTTTATAGAATCTCAAGCCCTTTTAACCGGACATTTTAAACTGACTTCAGGAAGACATAGTGATCGTTATATCCAATGTGCAAAAGTTTTGCAATACCCTCATTATACCAGTCAGCTTTGTGCAGAGTTAGCTAGAAGATTTAAAGATGAACGAATAGACCTGGTAATAGGTCCAGCCATGGGGGGGATCCTGATATCCTATGAAGTGGCTCGTCACTTAAAGGTAAGAGCCATTTTTGCCGAACGGGAAGACCAGGTGATGAAATTGCGCAGAAGCTTTGAAATCAAGCCGGGCGAACGGGTTCTAGTGGTGGAAGATGTGATTACCACCGGCGGCTCAGTTAAAGAGGTTATGGCTATTGTTAAGGATTTTCAGGCTACGGTAGCAGGGGTAGCGGTGCTTGTGGACAGGAGTGTCGGCAAGGTTGATTTAGGAGTGCGAACAGAAAGCCTGCTTTCCCTAGACGTAGAATCCTATCTGCCGGAAGAATGTCCCTTGTGTAAAGAAAATATCCCTCTTGTCAAGCCTGGTAGCAGGCAAGAGAAAATTGAAGGTTAGGCTTTTAGCCTAACCTTCATTGTCATTGCTTACTTTTTCTAATTTCGCTAGTTTATGTTTGTCTGGCGTAAGATAAATAGTTTTGTAATGTTCATAAATCACTTTACCGGGTTTGGCCCCGCTAGGTTTTTTTACATATTTCTTTAAAGTCCAGTCAACCGGTACCTGACTGGAGGATTGTCCTTTACTGTAGTAAGCGGCCACTAAAGCCGCTTCTTCTATGGTACTGTCAGGCACTTCTTTCCCGGCTGTCTGGACAATAACATGGGAACCGGGAAGACCCTTTACATGAAACCATAAGTCATGGTCTTTAGCAATTTTAAGGGTAAGTAAATCGTTTTGCCTGTTATTTTTACCAACCAGTATGGGAAAGCCTGCACTAGAGGTAAAACGTAGAAATTCCGGCTTTGATCTGGCAGCCGGCTTAAGCTTAGCTTTTTTGCTGGCAGACGAAGTCAAATACCCTTCTTTAATTAATTCCTGTTTAATTTCTTCGATTTCCGTTAACGCTTCTGCCTGCTCCACGCTTTGAATTACGCTTTCCAGGTAGTCCAGTTCTTCGCAGGTTAGTTGAAGTTGAGTGAGAGCTTTTTCGGCACTGGCTTTGGCCTTGTTATATTTTTTGAAATAAGCTTGGGCGTTTTGAGCAGGTGTAAGCTCTTTTTCTAAAGGTATAGTGATGAGTTTGTTTTCCTGGTCATAAAAATTTTCCACCGTAATTTCTTCCATGCCTTTTTTAATCCGGTAGATATTTGCGGTTAGAAGTTCGCCCATGATTCTAAAGGGCTCTGCGTCTTTGGCGAAATTCACCGTTTCTTCCTGCAGCATTTTTTTCTTGTAATTGCGTTCAGCTTCCTTGTTTAAAACTTTTAGTAAGCTTCGTTTTTCCTGGGCTAATTCTTCCTGAAGCATCTTTTGTTCAAAATAATAATCCAAAGCCTGGCTCATCGAAGGGAAGAAAAGTTTTTCCGCCTGCAAGGAAAAGTTATACGGAACAGCTGAAAAATCGAGAAGTTCTTCAACTCTTCTATAAACCAGTGGTGTAAAATTCCGACAACTGACTTGCTTGGACAAAGCTACAAGCTGTTTCCAGAGCAGGGAAAATTCATAGTCGCCCATACTAGCTAAAGTTAATTCTAAAGGCAGACCTGCAGCCAGCATCAACTCTTTGGCCACCGGTGTACTGATTCCCCCAAGGTTTTTAACCAAAAGCTTATAGACAAAGCTGTTAAGTGGTGCAGCAAGTAAAGCCGACTTGAATTGCTCTTCCTTAATTGTTAAAAGATCGAGCTTATTTTGAATCGGAGGAGGAAGGTAAGGCTTGCCCGGTAAAACTTCCCTGTAACGGCTTACTTCGTGAGAATAGCGCTTGATCCCGTCATGGATAATTCCCGTAGCAGGATCGACCAGGATGAGATTGCTGTGTTTACCCATGATTTCAATGATTAGCTGTTTAAGCTTTCGGTCTTCTAATTCATCAAAAACTTCTACGGAAATAGTTAAAATGCGTTCTAAATTCTCCCCTTGCGTAATGGCAACAATTTTTCCACCTTCTAGATGTTTACGTAAAAGCATGCAGAATAAAGGCGGATTCAACGGATTGTCGTAGTTAAGCTTAGTTAAATGAATTCTGCCATTGACAGGGTGAGTCGAGATGTATAACTTCGCTTTATTTTGCCGGTTATAAAGATGAAGCAGTAGCGAATGGGCATCAGGTTGATATATTTTCATTATCCGGCTGCCGACTAAATCCTGAAGTTCAGTGGTTACAGCAGCAAGGACGATTCCATCAAAAGCCATTTTTGATCCCCTCTTTAATTAGAGAATAGAAAAATAAGACTTGATAAAAGCTGTTGAGCTTGTTTAAAAGAGCTGGCATGTTTACAGTCTTGCAACATATAAATGGTAAAAATGGAATTATTTTCAGCAGGGGTGATAACATGCAAGAACAAAAGTGGTATCAATTTAGTATACCAGAACTACTGGCAATTTTAAAATCAAATGCAGAAAAAGGCTTAAGTTCAAAGGAAGCCTCGACTCGCCTGGCAGAATTTGGCCTTAACCAGTTAAAGGAAATCAAAAAAGCATCTCCTCTGACAATGTTTTTTAATCAATTTAAAGACTTTATGGTCTTGGTTTTAATCGGTGCAGCTCTCATTTCAGGTACGCTGGGTGAGTATGCCGACGCCTTAACAATTTTGGCTATCATCATACTCAATGCAATTTTAGGCTTTGTCCAGGAATACCGAGCTGAAAAGTCCCTGGAAGCCTTGAAAAAATTAGCTTCTCCCGAAGCGAAAGTCATCCGAGACGGTCTACAGATAACCATAAGTGCAGATAAATTAGTACCCGGTGATCTTTTGTTGATTGAGGCAGGCGACAGGATACCTGCCGATGCCCGTATCCTAGAAGCGGTTAATTTGGAAGTTGATGAAGCTATTTTAACGGGAGAGTCTCACCCAGTCAAAAAGTCCGCGGAAGTTATAATTGCTGAAAAGGTAGGTTTGGGAGATCAAAAAAACACTCTGTTTTTAGGAACAGTCGTTACCAGAGGAAGAGCAAAAGCTGTGGTAATCTCCACAGGAATGCAGACGGAAATGGGTAAGATTGCAGGTATGATGCAGGAAGTAGAAGAAGAAGAGACTCCTTTGCAAAAACGCTTGGATCAACTTGGAAAAATATTGGTGGTTTTGTGCCTGTTGATCTGTGGAGTAGTAGTCATTACCGGAGTTTGGCGGGGAGAAAAACTATATCAAATGTTTCTTACCGGTGTCAGTCTGGCCGTAGCCGCTATTCCTGAAGGGCTGCCGGCTATTGTGACCGTTGCCTTGGCTATAGGAGTGCAGAGGATGATCCGCCGTAATGCGATTGTCCGGAAATTGCCGGCGGTGGAAACGCTGGGTTGTGCTACCTACATATGTTCCGATAAAACCGGCACTCTTACCCAAAACGAGATGACAGTGCGGCAAGTGTATTGTGATGGAGAAACCTATTTTGTTACCGGTGAAGGCTATGAGCCCAAAGGCGAACTCCAACTGAACGGAAAACCGGTGAATCTAAAGAGCAGTAAAGCTTTGGAATTACTTGCCAAAACTTGCGCTCTTTGCTCTAATACAGATTTGCAAAAACAAAAGGACAACAGTCCATTCAAAAAGAAAGGATCGGGAAAGAACTGGAGTATCATAGGGGATCCAACGGAAGGAGCCCTGGTGGTCCTGGCAGCCAAGGCCGGTATCTGGCCCAGTGAGTCCCGACTTGGAAAAAGGCTGCTGGAGATTCCCTTTGATTCAGAGCGAAAACGTATGTCCGTATTGTATGAAGAAGATAATAATAAGCGTATGCTTTATATTAAAGGGGCGCCAGATGTGGTTTTGAATCTGTGCAGCCACGTTTTGTTGAAGGATAGAATAGTCCCCTTAAATCATGAACTTAAAGAACAAATCTTGCAACAAAACGCACAGATGGGTGAACGGGCGTTAAGGGTTTTGGGTATGGCTTACCGTGAGTTAGCAAGTGTAACGGATTTGGCAGAAAATGAGCTGGAACAAAACTTAACCTTCTTAGGACTGGCCGGTATGATCGATCCACCCAGGCAGTCGGCTATCAAGGCTATTCAGATTTGTAAACAGGCCGGAATTAAAGTGGTTATGATTACAGGGGATCATCAAAATACCGCTAGAGCGGTAGCAAAAGAGTTAGGTTTATTAAGCGAAGGTGGACTGGTGGTAACAGGAAACGAACTTGACCACCTGGACGATGACGAATTGAGGGCTGTCATTAAAGATATTAAAGTATATGCGAGAGTATCTCCTGCCCATAAACTGCGTATTGTTAAAGCTCTTAAAGAGAAAGGCGAAGTGGTAGCTATGACCGGGGATGGAGTTAATGACGCGCCTGCCGTGAAGGAAGCTGATATAGGGGTTGCCATGGGTAAGACAGGAACAGATGTGACTAAAGAAGCGTCAGCCATGATCTTGGCTGATGATAACTTTGCAACCATCGTGGCAGCTGTCGAAGAGGGCAGAGGTATTTATGAGAACATCAGAAAGTTCATCAGATATTTGTTATCCTGTAACGTAGGCGAAGTTTTAACCATGTTCTTTGCAGCTCTCTTGGCCTTGCCTTTACCCTTATTGCCTATCCAGATTTTGTGGGTTAACCTGGTCACTGACGGGCTGCCGGCAATGGCTTTAGGAGTTGACAATCCAGACCGAGATATTATGGCAAGGCCGCCTAGACACCCTAAAGAGAGCATCTTTTCCCATGGCTTATGGCTGAAAATTGCCAGTCGAGGCTTACAAATCGGTTTGGGAACTTTACTGGTATTCGTGCTTAGCAATTACTTAAGTAACGGTAACTTGATCCTTGCCAGGACTGCTGCTTTTGCAACCTTAGTCTTTTCCCAGCTCTTCCATGTCTTTGACTGTAAGTCAGAGAGGTATTCTGTATTTGAAGTAGGTGTCTTTTCCAATATTTATCTTGTCTTAGCAGTTACCTGCTCCGTATTGATGGAATTAGCGGTTATCTATCTTCCGAGTCTTCAGCCAATATTTAAAACCCAAGCTTTAAATCTTTATAACTGGATTTTGATTCTTTTGGTAGCAGGAGGAAGGACTTTGCTCACTGCCTTTAACCATTATTTAATCAGGCCTCTTACCAAAAAATTTATCTATGTCAGAGCTTAATTTTACGGATCTTTTTCTTGACAGACCAAAAAATGGTATGTTACTATTTCACCACCAAAAATTAATAAGCCTCATCTCAACAGGGGTGGGGTAGAGGTGCGGTAGTCAAGAGTACTTAAGTTGAGTGGTTAGTAACGTTGAAACTTAGGGAAAGGGGCAACCGCCGAAGGCAGGAAGAAGGCTAAGGCTTCCTGGCTGGGTCTGCATTGAATAAGTGCAGGACTGTCATCTAAAAGAACCTGGCTTTTAGATGGAGCACTATCTCACATCAGGGGGATGAGTCATAGAACCTGAAGTAAACGGCTGTGACTCTGTACAGCCGTTTTTTGTTTATAGATTACATTAAAGAGGTGTTTAGATTTTGCGCTTTGTCAAGATGCATGGACTGGGCAATGATTTTATTTTGGTGGAAAGAGCTGATTTAACAGGCGAAATTGACCTGGAAGGGCTTGCTTTAAGACTTTGTAATCGTCATTTTGGTATCGGCGCAGACGGGTTGATTATCGTAGATAGATCTGACTGGGCTGATGTTAAGATGCGTATCTATAATGCAGATGGCAGCGAGGCGGAAATGTGCGGTAACGGGGTGCGTTGTTTTGCCAAATATGTCTATGAAAAGGGAATTGTTGAAAAAAACCCGATCAATGTTGAAACTTTAGCTGGCATAGTTGTGCTGCAACTGGAAATGGAAAAGGAAAGAGTAACCGGAGTTTGCGTCGACATGGGTGAGCCAAGGTTAGATAGAAGGGAAATTCCTATGCTGGGGGAAGCAGGTCCGGTTATTGGAGAGCCTCTAACTGTTGGGAAAAGACAATTTAGTATAACGGCCGTGTCCATGGGTAACCCTCACTGCGTGATTTTTACAGATAATTTAGAGGTGGAAGATTTATCTGAATTAGGCAAAGAAATTGAAAATCACCCTCTTTTTCCTAAGAAAACCAACGTGGAATTCGCGCAGATCTTAAACCCTAGAGAAATAGTTATGAAAGTTTGGGAAAGGGGCGTAGGTGAAACCCTGGCTTGTGGGACGGGAGCTTGTGCTGTTGCAGTTGCCGCAAACTTAAATGGATTGACTGAGCGTAGTGTTATAGTAAGCCTCCCTGGAGGAAAACTAAATATTAATTGGAATGAAAGGGACAATCATGTTTATATGACAGGACCGGCGGAAAAAGTTTTTGAGGGAGTTTATATTAATGAATAGGAGAGATCAGAATGGTTGAAGCTACTAGAATTCAGCAGTTACCACCTTATTTATTTGCCCGGATAGAACGGAAAATCGAAGAGGCCAAGGCCCAGGGAAGAGAAATTATTAGTTTAGGTATTGGTGATCCGGATTATCCAACTCCTGACCATATAATTGAACGGTTGGTTTCGGAAGCGAAAAATCCTGTTAATCACCAGTATCCTACTTCTGTAGGTTTGCTTGCTTACAGACAGGCTGTAGCTGACTGGTATCTCAGGCGTTTCAAAGTTGAACTTGATCCAAAAGCAGAAGTTCTAACCTTAATCGGTTCTAAAGAAGGAATAGCTCATATTAATTTTTGCTATGTGAATCCCAGTGATATAAACCTGGTTCCTGACCCGGGCTACCCGGTATACGGCATAGGTACTCTATTAGCAGGGGGACAGCCGTACCTGATGCCTTTAAAAGAAGAAAATGGTTTTTTGCCTGATTTAAGCGCCATTCCAACAGATATAGCCCGGCAGGCCAAATTGATGTTTCTCAACTATCCCAATAATCCAACGGGTGCTCTGGCTGATCTAAAATTTTTTACAGAAGTAGTCGCTTTTGCCAAGGAATATGACATTATAGTTTGTCATGACGGAGCTTACAGTGAAATAACTTTTGACGGCTATGTGGCACCCAGCTTCTTGCAAGTTCCCGGAGCCAAGGAAGTGGGAATTGAGTTTAACTCTTTATCCAAGCCCTATAATATGACGGGCTGGAGAATCGGCTGGGCAGCCGGCAGAGCCGATGTGATTGAAGCTTTAGGCAGGTTAAAATCCAACCTGGATTCGGGCGTATTTCAGGCCGTCCAATATGCCGGCCTTGCTGCCTTAACGGGAGATCAGGCCTGTGTAAAGAAAATGCAGGAAGTATACAAGGAACGCAGGGATCTGGTAATCGACGGGCTTAATAAACTGGGCTGGAAATTGAAAAAACCTTTGGGCACTTTTTATATTTGGGCGCCGGTACCAAAAGGCTATACGTCTGAAAGCTTTGCCGAATTAGTTTTAGAAAAGGCCGGGGTGGTAGTAACTCCTGGAAACGGTTATGGGAAGTATGGAGAGGGATATTTCCGGATTTCTCTCTGTATTGCAAAAGAAAAAATTCAAGAAGCTTTGGAGAGGATAGAAAGAAACATTGGAAAAGTTGAATTTTAAGCCAAAAGGCATAATAGGTATGCCTTTTCTTTCTGTTAAGAATCTTTTTTTGCCAGGCTAACCCTTTTGATTTAGAAGGATTTAGAAAGACTTAAGAGGAATATTAAATAATTTATAAGCTTTTACCTTAAAATGAAAAATTGTCTTTGCATTGGCGTATAATACAAAAAACTTAAAACGAATGGAAGGCGAAATTGTTATGGTGACTAGCATGACCGGCTATGGTCGAGGAGAGGCCACCGGTGAGGGTAAGATTGTTACTATTGAAATGAAATCAGTTAACCACCGTTATTTGGAGACGATGATCCGGCTTCCTCGAACTTACACTGTTTTTGAGGAACGGATAAAGAGTTATTTGAAAGACGTCTTTTTGCGGGGCCGGATAGATGTCTTTGTTAACATTGAGGAAACGGGAGAAATCAAGAGAAAGCTAAAGGTTGACAAAGAATTAGCGTTGGCGTATTATGAATCTTTGAAGGAAATAGCAAAGTTTTTAAGTATTGAGCAGAAGATTGACTTAATGGCTCTTGCTCAGCTGCCGGAAGTTATCGCTATTGAACAGCCTGAGGAAGATGTCGAACTGCTCTGGCCTGTTTTCTTGGAGGCTTTGGAGATAGCTGCCCAGGAAATGCAAAACATGCGTATTGAAGAGGGTAAAAAACTGGCAGCCGATCTTTTAGAGCGCAAAAATTACATTTCTTTGTTGATGGAAGAAATAAGAGAGCGCTCTGAATTTATGGTTAAGGAATACCAAGAAAAGTTAACAGCAAGAATTCAAGAACTTTTGGGCACTCCACCTGTGGATGAGATGCGAATAGCTATGGAAGTAGCAATAATGGCTGACCGTTCTAACATTACAGAGGAAATTGTAAGAATGGCAAGCCATCTTGATCAATTGGAGCTTTTTTTAACAGGTGACGGCTCGGTTGGCCGGAAGTTAGACTTTTTAGTGCAAGAAATGAACAGGGAAATTAATACAATTGGTTCAAAAGCTAATGATTTAATCATTAGTCAAAAAGTAGTTGCTATAAAAAGTGAAATTGAAAAAATTAGAGAGCAGGTACAAAATTTAGAATAGTACCTACTTCAAGGGGGAAATTAAATGGATATTAAACTTATTAACATTGGCTTTGGAAACATTGTTTCTGCCAATCGAATTGTAGCCATTGTTAGTCCTGAGTCTGCCCCGATCAAAAGGATTATTCAAGAATCGAGAGATAAAGGTTCATTAATCGACGCTACATATGGTCGCCGTACCAGAGCTGTTATCATTACCGACAGTGATCATGTCATCCTTTCAGCTGTGCAGCCAGAGACTGTTGCTCATCGCTTATCAGTAAAAGATAATGGCAGTATACTCGAGGGAGCAGAATAATTGTGGAAACACCAGGTTTGTTAATTGTCATATCCGGACCCTCTGGTGCTGGCAAAGGAACTCTTTGCAAAATGTTGCGGGAAGCAATGCCTGAATTAGAATACTCAGTTTCAGTTACAACTAGGGCGCCCAGGATTGGGGAAGTAGAAGGTGTTAATTACTACTATGTAGATAAAGCCACTTTTGAGCGAATGATAGAAAACGATGAACTACTTGAATGGGCTAAAGTCTATGATAATTATTACGGGACGCCTAAAAAGAAAGTTCTGGAACACATCAAACAAGGAAAAGATATTATCCTGGAAATTGACATCCAGGGAGCAATGAATATTAAGAAGCAATACCCTCAAGGTGTTTTTATTTTCATAGTACCACCTTCAATCAAAGAACTTGAAGAACGAATTACTAAAAGGGGAACCGATTCTGCTGAAACAATTAGAAAACGTCTTAGTTGTGCTTCCGAAGAGTTAAGCTATGTTTCGGAATACGACTATGTTATCGTCAATGATACTTTGGAAAATGCCATAGAAAAACTAAAAGCGGTAATTATTGCTGAAAAATGTAGACCGCAACGGAAGAAATTGGAGGGATTCTGTGAATAAGCCAACTATTGATGAATTATTGGAAAAGATAGATAGCAAATATACCTTGGTTATTGTTGCCGCTAAGCGAGCTCGCTCTTTTACCGGAAGTCAAGACGATAGCTTGAAGGGTGAAAAACCTGTGACCAGAGCCTTGAAAGAAATTGCAGCCGGGAAAATAACCTATGAACAAACAAAAAGTGGAATTAAGTAATAATTCAATTGGAAAAACTGTACTTGTAGGGGTTACAGGTGGTATTGCCGCATATAAATCAGCTGAGTTGGTTAGCAGCTTAGTGAAGATGGGGAATCAAGTTCATGTCATTCTCACTAAAGCTGCTCTTGATTTTATTACTCCACTTACTTTACAAACGCTGTCTAAAAATCCGGTACTGATAGACGAGAACGCGACAGAGCAAGGCAATTATGTTCCTCATATTGAGTTGGCAGAAAAGGCCGACCTAATGGTTATCGCACCGGCAACAGCAAATACGATTGCCAAGATTGCCACAGGTTTGGCCGATAATTTATTAACCTCCATAGTTTTAGCTACTAAAGCGCCGGTTCTTATGGCACCTGCCATGAATGTCAATATGTATGAAAACCCAATTACCCAAAAAAATATTGAATTTTTAAAACAAATGGGTTTTTATTTCATAGAACCGGAAGAAGGAATGTTGGCCTGCGGAACGGTAGGCAAAGGAAGACTTCCAGCCATACCTGTAATCTTGGCAGAAATAGAAAAATTGTTATATGATAAAAAGGACTTTCAAGGTAAAAAAGTGTTAGTAACAGCTGGCGGTACCAGGGAAGCCATCGATCCGGTGCGCTTCATAGGAAATAGAAGCTCGGGGAAAATGGGCTTTGCTTTAGCGAAAGAGGCTTATAAACGAGGTGCAGAAGTTACTTTGATAGCAGGGTTTACTACTGCTCTGCCCCCGTACGGTGTCAAACTGATTAGGGCAGAAAGTGCTGAAGCAATGAAAGCTGAGGTCTTGAAAGCTTTTCCTGAAGTAGATGTGGTGATCAAGGCGGCAGCTGTTGCTGACTATAAACCTAAAGAAACGGCGCATAATAAAATAAAAAAAGCCGAAGAGGATTTAAGCCTGGAATTAAGTCCTACAGTTGATATACTTAAGGAATTAGGAAAAATTAAAGACAAGCAGATTTTAGTCGGATTTGCAGCAGAAACCAATCAAGTAACAGCCTACGCCAGAAGAAAATTATCAGAAAAAAATCTTGATTTGCTAGTGGCTAATGATGTTTCCAAAGCAGGTGCAGGTTTTGAAGTCGATACAAACATTGTCAGCATCTTTTATCCAGATGGACAAGTTGAGAAATTGCCCCTTCTAGCCAAAGACGAGGTTGCTACTCTGGTGTTGGATAGAGTCGCTGCATTATCTAGATTTTGTGAAAAGGAGAGTTAGACATGACGAAAAAACTATTTACTTCTGAATCAGTTACTGAAGGTCATCCAGATAAGATATGCGACCAGATCTCTGACGCTGTGTTAGATGCTATCCTAAGCAAAGATCCAAATGCCAGGGTTGCCTGTGAGACTGCTGTAACTACTGGTTTAGTATTAGTGACAGGGGAGATCACCACTGATTGCTACGTTGATATTCCTAAAATAGTTAGAGATACCGTTCGGGAAATTGGCTATACAAGAGCAAAATACGGCTTTGATGCAGATACCTGTGCGGTCCTGACTGCCATCGATGAACAATCGCCTGATATTGCCATGGGGGTTAACAAAGCTTACGAAGCTAAAGTAGGCGAGATGAGTGAAGATCAAATTGCAGCTATCGGGGCAGGAGACCAGGGAATGATGTTTGGCTATGCTACTAATGAAACACCTGAGTACATGCCTTTGCCGATTGCTTTGGCCCATAAATTAACTCGTAGACTGGCTGAAGTAAGAAAAACCGAAGTATTACCCTACTTACGCCCTGACGGCAAATCACAGGTTACTATAGAATATGAGGATGATAAACCGGTTCGTGTCGATACAGTGGTTATATCTACTCAACATCACCCTGATGTAACATCCCAAACTATCTATAACGATATCTTGGAAAAAGTGATTCTGCCTGTCATTCCAGCAGAGCTTCTAACCAGCAAAACAAAATACTTTATCAATCCTACCGGTCGATTTGTTGTAGGTGGGCCGCAAGGTGACTCGGGTTTGACAGGCCGGAAGATTATTGTAGACACCTATGGAGGAATGGCCAGACACGGTGGTGGTGCTTTTTCCGGCAAAGATCCGACGAAAGTAGACCGTTCAGCAGCCTATGCCGCCCGTTATGTAGCAAAGAATGTTGTAGCAGCAGGATTAGCAGATAAATGTGAAGTCCAACTGGCTTATGCTATCGGTGTGGCAAAACCTGTTTCAATTATGGTTGATACCTTTGGCACAGGTAAAGTAAGTGATGATATAATTACTTCATTGATTAAAGAACATTTTGATCTTAGACCTGCAGCTATTATTCAAGATTTGGATTTAAGAAGGCCTATTTATAAACAAGTAGCTGCCTACGGTCATTTTGGACGACTGGACTTAGATCTTCCTTGGGAGCACACTGATAAAGCTGAACTTTTGAAAAAAGCTGCCGGCTTGTAAAATAAAAAGTTTTTTATCTTTTATTTAGTTTAACTTTTACTAAGTTATGAGAGAATAGAATAAGAACCTCCCTTTCTATATATTTTTACCCAGTCAGGCTAAGCCTGGCACTTTTTTTATCTAGTAGTTATAATAAGGAGATATGCGCATGAGTAATTCGAGTTTATGCAAAGTCGATTGCTATGGTATCTTAAAAAGTTTGGTAGATAAAGGGCTGGAAGATGAGGAGTTATACTTGTCTTTCAGAGAACAATACTTGCAAGTGCGACCAGGTTGTTATTGCGATTATATCCTGCGAGACCTTTTATCCGAGGGGAAAAATGGTAAAGAGTTGCTTGAAGCTTTTCAAGAAAAACAAAAGTTAGTTGAAGAAGGCTACAAAATAGTTTACGGGGAATCAAAAAGGTAGTGTTAGGTTCACTACCTTTTTATTTTTCCGGTGCGGCTTTCTTAGCGGAGTATTGTATGTTACCTTGAACTCCACTTACAGTTCGTTTACTTTTAGGCAGGGTATATTGGGGCAAATTGATTTCACCGGCCAGTTCAGTACTTGTTTCAATATCAGCGGAATGATGATGCGGCCTTTTCTGTATTTTTCCCACAATTCTTCTTCTGACAGTCATTTCAACACCTCCTTCTCAAATATTATTAACGGTTCGAACATATTTATAAGCGGAAACTGTTTCCGGTAATTACCAATGCAATTTGGTAGCAAAATGTATTATTATTAACCATGTGACTTTACCGCTTGATATTTTACGCCTTCTTTAGCTCTGTAAGTTTTAGGTGGCGGTAAGTCACACTTTTATGCTAGTTTAAGAGTGAGAGGTCTAAAGTCGACAATTTGAACCAGGAAGATTAGGATATGCTCTTTTTGAACTATACAGGTAAATGTTTAGTTCAATAAGAGCATTTTTTATTAGTAACCGATTGGAAAAGAGAAGCTTAATCAGATAAAGCATAGATAATATAAGCTTTGATGAAATCGGTCAAAACAATAAACAAAAAGGCAAAAAACCACACAGCAAAATTGTTTACGAAAAGAAAAACGGGCATAAAAACAACAATTTTGCAACAAAAAACCAAATTTTATGTTGACAAGTGTGGCATTGAAGGGTACGATAATAGAGAAAGGTGCTGTTTACATATAGGCCTTATCCTAAGGAGGCTGATGTTAATGAATAAGGAAGAAGTTGCTATCGCCAATGATTATTTAGGAAGCGATAAGCGTATTTCGGAAATAGAAAAGAGACTAGAAAAAATTGCTGAAGCGGGATTTACCCATGTACACTGGTGTAATGACTGGAGCGGACCCTATTTTTATTCCTATCATGAAATGTGTTATTTTGCTAAGTTGCTAGATAAGTTTCATTTAAAAGCTAAAGGAGTACATGCAACAGAGGGCGTTCAGAGATTCCAGCCAACCTCCTCTTCCTTAAATAGAAAATGGGGAGATATAAGATTCCTGGATGATAGGAAAAATTTTCTATCGGATAACGAGTACAGCCGAAAAGCGGGAGTAGAGATAATAAAAAATAGAATGGATTTGGCTGAAATGATTGGAGCAGAGGAAATAGTTTTGCACTTTGCACCGCCATATCGTTATCTAAGAGAAACAAAAGAATACCGGGAAAAGTTCTGGGAAAATACAAAAAAGTCTTTCGATGAATTGGAAAAATATTCTAAAAATAAGAAAATTAAAATTGCTTTAGAAAATTTACACGAATTACCTGTTGAAGATTTAGAAGAATACTTCGACGCGTTACTTGATATCTATAGCCCAGACTTTTTAGGAATGTGTTATGACTCTGGCCATGCCATGATCAGGAATGCTGCTCATATCTGTTCGTTTTTAGAAAAATATGCAGAAAGGATCATTGCAGTCCACCTACATGATAATATGGGTTATGCTGAACAGGATTATGAAGATGAATTAAAGCTGAGCAAAGCAGACATGCATCTTCTGCCTTTTGAAGGCGTCATAAACTGGGATATGGTAATGGCATACCTGGCAAAAACGACCTATAAATTACCACTCATTCTGGAAGTAAGCATGCCTTCTAATGTTTCAGAGGACGAATTTCTGAGCAAAGCATATAAGTCAGCAACTGAATTAACGGCTAGATATAAACAAGCTCGGCTTGGGCTTGCTTAAGGATAGTGAATAGTAAGAGTCGGCTTTTTCCTAGATAAGTAAGGGTGAAAGGAAAGTTGTTATGCTGTTAGAAGAAAGGCATCGAATAATCAAAGAAAAGCTAATGAAATATGGCAAAGTTACAGTGAGCGACCTGGCAAAACAATTTAATATTAGCATGGAAACTGTGCGAAGAGACTTAGATGCCCTGGAAAAAGCAGGCGAATTGAAGAGAACTCATGGTGGGGCAGTAAAAATTCTTTACCATGACAATAATGAGCCGTTTTTTGATTTGAAAATGGCAACCTACAAGGAAGAAAAAGAAAGGATTGCTAAAGCAGCTTGTGATGAAATTCAGGATGGAGATACCATTGCTTTAGATACAGGAACTACTATCTCTTACATGTGTAAGTATCTTATTTCGAAGAAGAATCTTACCATTATCGTAAATAATTTTTACATTTTAGAACAACTGATCAACTACTGCAATAAAGGTATTTTTAAGTGCAATTTATTCAGCGTGGGCGGAGAAGTAAATACGTCACAGCGTTCTTGTATTGGACCAATAGCGGAAAAGTATTTAAACGATATATATGTGGATAAAGCATTTATTTCTCCTCTTGGCTTTAGTTTGGAAAATGGTTTTTCCAGCCTTAATACCTACGAAGCAGCAATTTCCAAAAAACTAATTGAAATTTCGAAAGAGACATATATGCTATTAGATCACTCGAAAATCGGGGTAAACAATTTTTACAGAATAAATCATATTAACAGTGATATCACAATTATTTCAGACATGGATGTTCCGGCTGAATGGGAAAAAGAGCTGAAAGTAAACGGGTGCAGCTGGATAAAAGCTTAAATATTCTTCGAAAGGACAATGTATGAAAGATTTTGCGATTTTACTTAGACGAGTCTGTCGAATTATTTCGTGCTGTCTTATCCTTACTTCAACTTTAGGCGGTTTGATTTTTGTCAAAGAAGCACGGAGTGATCTAGTAGTCTGGCTTGCTTTTGCCGGTTTGTTTTCTTTGCTGGCAGGTTATCTAATGGCCTGGATTATCAACCTTGCTTTTGTCCGTAAATTAAAAGATCACTTTCCCGAATGGAAAAAGGAAATTATCCAGTTCTTTTTTGGTAGTTTTCGAGTTTTTAGAAGCCCAATTGTAGCTGGAGGCAGTTTGCCAAGCTATATCCTAAATGATCCGGATGGAGAAATAGTTAGGGAAGCTAGGGATACTGTACGTAGGTTTTCTCTGTGTTGGATATACATACCTTCTACTTTAGTAGTAACGTTAATTCTGATATTTTTGCTTTTTGGGTATTGAAATGCATTAGGCCCAAAAATTATGATGTTTACCACTTTATACTGAATACAGCTAATTTAATTAGACCTATGGTTTTATTAATTCAAATAGTAATTTTTCATAGGTGATTATATGAAATACTTCTTAACAGTACTTTTAAAACTTGTTTTGGCAGCTGGGCTGGGAGCTCTTATAGGTTATGAAAGAGAGTTTAGTAACAGACCTGCGGGGCTGAGAACGAATATGTTGACCTGCCTTGGTGCAGCCTTAATCCAGATCATATCTTTAGACATATTTTCGACTTATAGTAGCATATCCACGATGGATCCTGCAAGGCTTGGAGCTCAAGTGATAAGTGGTATAGGTTTTCTTGGCGCAGGTACCATCATCCATGAAGGTCCTAGCATCAGAGGATTAACTACTGCGGCTGGATTGTGGGTGGTGGCTTGTATTGGCCTTGCCATTGGTAACGGTTCATACTTGCCAGGAATACTGACTGCTGTACTTGCTTTTATTACTTTGAAGGCCGTCAAACGTCTGGAAGAACGTGTAGCTTCAAAGAGTCCTTATTTAAATTTGGAAGTTAAAATAGAGGACAAGCCGGGGCAAATAGGTAAAATCGGCCAAATTCTAGGTGGCATGGACGCTAATATTAAAAACATTCGTTTTATGGAGCTTGGGCGTGAAATGCTCAGCGTTTATTTAGCTGTCAAGTGCCCTCAAAATATAGAGAAACAGGAAGTTATCGATAATATTGGTAAATTAGAAGGTGTATTTTCAGTGGAAGAGGTGGTGTGAATATGGGCGAGTTCCTGGATTCTACTTGATTTTGTTAAAAGCATTAACAACGCACTTTTAATTTGAAGAATTTAAGCTATGACAAAACTTGAAGCTTAAGAATTGCCATCGTAATTTACAAAATAAAATAGTAAAGGAGTAAGGAGAAGCAATATGCTAAAAAAAATTACGTCCCTCATACTATGTTTGGTAATGCTTTCTTCACTTGTCGTAGGGTGTTCACAAAGTGACAGTGGTTCGTCCGACGCAAGCAATGAAACTTCTGCTGAAGGCGGTAAAATTAAGGATACATTGGTTATCGGCTCAGCAGCTGAAATTAACACTTTGGATTTACTTACCCAAAACGACCAAATCAATAACATCTGCTTAAAGCTTACCCACGAGACGCTACTGTTCTTTACCAACGATGGTAAACTGGAACCTGAACTTGCTGAATCTTGGGAGTATCTAGATGATAAGACGCTAGAAGTTAAATTGAAGAAAAATGTTAAGTTTAGCGATGGTACCCCAATGACTGCAGAAGATGTTAAGTTTACCTATGATATGTGCTTAAATAGCAACTCTTCAAGTTCCATGGCAGGTCTTAAGTCAGTTGATGTAGTTGACGACTATACAGTCAGACTGAACTTAGAAAGCTATGATGCTGAATTCCTTCAAAATCTTACCTCAATTAACGTTGGTATTCAATCAAAGAAAGCTTATGAAAGCGGCATGAAAGATCCTTATTTAATCGGTACAGGACCCTATAAGTTTGAAGAATGGGTATCTGGTGACCACGTAAGCTTCGTAAAAAATGAAAACTACTGGGATCCGGAACATGCCGGTGTAGCAGAACGAATTATCTTTAGGCCAATACTTGAAGGTTCTGCACGTACTATTGCTTTGCAAAACGGCGAAATCGATGTTTGCATTGACCCGCCAATTAATGAGCTCCAATTCTTGGAAGATGACGAAAACATTGTTGTACATGAACAACCTGGTACACGTCTTTTCTACTTTGGCTTTAATACAGCAAAAGAACCTTGGAATAATAAGAAACTTCGCCAAGCAGTTGCCTGTGCAATCAACAGAGATGATGTGCTTGAAGTTGCTGTCAGCGGTAAAGGTACAAAACAAACTACAGTTCTTAACCGCGGGTTGTGGGGTTTCTATGATGATATGGAAGGTTTCCCCTATAATCTAGACCGTGCTAAACAATTGATGGCTGAAGCCGGCTATCCTAATGGTGGTTTAAAAGCAAAACTCTTGATTGCTAATTCAACTCCTTACACTAATATTGCAACAGTTATCCAGGATAATCTAAAACAAATTGGCATCGATGTAACTATTGATCAGGTGGAAGATGCAACACTTAAAGAAATGTGTGTTAAAGGTGAACAAGAGCTGTTCCTGTGGAGATGGAATGAAGACCAGAAGGTTGACTGGGTATACGGAGACCTTTTCCGTAGTGACTCTCCATATAACTACACCCATTATTCAAATCCAACAGCTGACGATTTGATTTATAAAGTTCGTACTGAAAAAGATGAAGATCAACGTTATCAATATGGCGTTGAGCTACAAGAACTTTTAGTTGACGATTGTCCAGAAGTACCTCTTTACATAGCTAACCTTGTTATCGCTTACAGAAAAGGTCTACAAGGTGAGTATTTATTCGGCGGTGGCAACCACGACTGGAGTCACGCTTATATGGTAGAAGAGTAAATAGAAATGTAGAAATTTAATTTACCCAATCAGGTTGCAGCAATACTTGCTGCAACCTGAAAAAAACATTTAGTTGTTTAAATACTGGAAAAGGTTCAATTGCAGAAATATATTTAAACCTGAAATGGAGGAAATTTAGTTTTTTCGAAGGGTGGCTAATAATCTATGATTCGATTCATCACAGAAAGATTGTTACAACTAATTCCGGCTGTTCTTATTTCATCATTTATTATTTTCTTTGCAATGAACCTAACCGGTGGAGATCCGGCAATGATAATTGCCGGTGATAAGGCTACAGCGGAACGTATTGAAGAAGTTCGTGAAGAATATGGTTTCAATGATCCAGTTATTGTTCAATATCTTAGATATATGGCTGGTTTGGTTCGGGGCAACATGGGTATTTCTTATGTTACAAATAAAGATGTATTTAAAACATTTATGTCTCGTTTGCCAAACACTGTAGAATTGGCCTTTGCTTCTGTGTTTATAGCTGTAGTGATCTCCATTCCCTTAGGTGTATACACTGCAATAAATCAAAATACCTGGAAAGACAATCTGGGCATGGTTTTTGCACTGTTCGGTGTTTCGATGCCTAACTTCTGGTTGGGACTTATCTTGATTTTAGCTTTTTCATTGCGACTTGGCTGGTTCCCGTCGGGCGGCAAAGAGAGCTTTGCATCCTTGGTATTGCCTGCCGTGACGGTTGGGCTTGGTCTTGCTGCCTTGATAACCAGGACAACTCGTTCCTCAATGCTTGACGTTATTCGTCAGGATTACATGAGAACTGCAAGAGCAAAAGGAGCGTCAGAAAGACGAGTTATTTATAAACATGGTTTGGCTAATGCTCTGATTCCGATCATTACTGTTGTTGGGCTCCAGCTTTCCAATACCTTGACAGGTTCAGTCCTGGCAGAATCGGTATTTGCCTGGCCGGGTATAGGACGCTTGATTTTTGATCACATTTCCAAACGCGATACACCGATGGTTACAGGATCAATTATTTTATGTAGTATTTTGATGTGTCTGGTTAACCTAGTTGTTGATATTATCTATGCTTTAGTTGATCCTAGAATAAAAGCCCAGTACGTAAAGAAGGGGTAGAGATAAGTATGGAAACAGTAACGGCAAAATCTACAAATGTACAATATAAGAGTCGAAGTCTAGCGGCTGAAACATGGCGTCGCCTCAGGAAAAATAAAGGCGCTGTTGCCGGTATGGTCTTTATCGTTATTCTTGTTATAGCAACTATTGTCAGTGGTTTTATTTATGACTACGAAACCGATATTATAGGCCAAAACATTTCAGAAAGATTTACTCCACCAGGTCTTAAATATCCTTTTGGTACCGACCAAGTTGGGCGTAACATTTTTACTCGGATAATCTATGGGGCTAGGTATTCTTTGACTATTAGTGTCGGTGCTGTCGCTATCGGCCTAGTGGTTGGTGTTTTATTCGGTTCTATTGCAGGATTTTACGGCGGTCTCGTTGACGACCTTATCATGCGTGTAAATGATGTATTGTATGCAATCCCTAACATTATGATTGCAGTAGTAGTAGTTTCTCTTTTCGGCACTAGTACGTTTAACCTGTTATTAGCGTTAAGTATCAACGCAGCAACAAGCTTTGCCAGAATTGCTCGTGCCTCAGTTATGACCCTCCGTGGTGAGGAATATATCGAAGCGTCATATGCCATAGGACTTCCGCAATGGAAAATTATTCTAAAACACATTGTACCGAACTGCTTGTCACCGATTATCGTTCAGACTACTCTCTTAATCGGTACTACAATTATTGCAGCATCTTCTCTGAGCTTTTTAGGAATTGGTATTCCTGCTCCGGCTCCAGAATGGGGCGCAATGCTTTCAGAAGGACGGGACTACATGAGAAGCGCTGGTTATATCTGTGTTATTCCAGGACTTGCCATTATGGTTACTGTACTAGCATTGAACCTTTTAGGTGATGGACTACGTGACGCACTAGATCCTAAGTTAAAGAAATAAAGGTGATAGTTATGAAGGAAAATATTTTGGAAATAAAAGATTTGGTAGTTCACTATGAAACCGATGAAGGCTGTGTAAGAGCAGTTAACAATGTTAGTTTTTCTATCGGCAAAAAGACGATTCTTGGCCTGGTGGGAGAGACAGGGGCAGGAAAAACTACCACTGCCTTGTCAATTTTGAACTTAGTTCCCAACCCCCCAGGAGTCATTAAGAATGGATCCATTATTTTAAATGGTGTCGATGTTCTTACCTTGCCTGAAAATAAATTACAAGAAGTCCGTGGTAAAGATGTAGCCATGATCTTTCAGGATCCTATGACTGCTCTAAACCCGGTTATGACCATTGGCGAACAAATTGCTGAGAGCATAATGCTCCATGGCGAGAAAGACAAGGAGAAAGCATTGGCTCGTGCCAAGGAAATGCTTGAACATGTAGGTATTGCTGCAAGCCGTTCAGGCGATTACCCGCATCAACTATCCGGCGGTATGCGCCAGCGTGTTGTAATTGCCATTGCACTAGCATGCAATCCCAGATTATTAATTGCAGATGAACCTACTACCGCTCTTGATGTTACCATTCAAGCACAGATTCTTGAACTCATCAAGGAACTAAATCGTAAATTCGACACTTCCATGCTTCTGATTACTCATGACCTTGGTGTAGTTGCTGAAGTTTGCGATGAAGTTGCAGTTATGTATGCTGGACGTATTGTAGAATGGGGTACGGCAGACGAAGTGTTTAATCATACTTTACATCCTTATACAGAAGGGTTGTTTAATTCACTTCCAAATCTGAGGAAGAGGGGCGAAGATTTGGTACCAATTAAGGGTATGATGCCAGACCCAATGAATTTGCCAGAGGGCTGTGCCTTCGCACCGAGATGTCCTTATGCTGTTCCTCAATGCGAAAAGGAAGTTCCAGAACTGATAAAACGAGGTACACATTTGGTTGCTTGTCGCGCATATGAGGATGGGAATTTTAAACTGAGGAGGAATAGTAATGGATAATAAAGAGAAAGACATTCTCCTCGAAGTGCGAGATTTAAAAAAGTACTTTGACACTCCAAAAGGCAAACTACATGCAGTTGACGGTGTAACTTTTACAGTTGAAAGAGGAAAAACGCTAGGGATAGTTGGTGAGTCGGGCTGCGGCAAATCGACAACTGGCAGATGTATCCTTAAATTGATAGAGCCAACTTCCGGAAAGATCATTTATAACGGTGAAGATATTACTAATTATAGCAGTCGCAAGATGCGTAAACTTCGTACTGAAATGCAGATGATCTTTCAGGACCCATTTTCTTCCTTGGATCCACGTCAAACCGTTATGCAGGCAATTTGTGAACCTATTTATGAACATAAATTGATTAGGGGAAAGAAAGAAGTTGAAAAAAGAGCACTTGAACTAATGGAAACAGTAGGGTTGGCTCCCCGCTTGATTAATACTTATCCCCACGAATTAGACGGAGGAAGAAGACAGCGGATTGGTATTGCCAGAGCATTGGCACTTAACCCGAAACTTGTTATTTGTGACGAGCCTGTATCTGCCCTTGATGTTTCTATTCAGGCTCAGATCCTTAACTTAATGAAGCAATTGCAAAAAGAATTGGGGCTAACATACGTTTTTATTACCCATGACCTTTCAGTTGTTAAGTATTTTTCTGACGAAATTGCTGTTATGTATCTAGGTCAGTTGGTAGAAAAAGCTCCGTCTGATGAGTTGTTTGAAAGACCGTTGCATCCTTATACTCAAAAGCTTTTATCTGCAATTCCGTTACCTATAGTAGGAAAGAAAAAACCGGAACGTTCTTTAATTAAGGGCGAAATAACTTCTCCTGTGAATTTGCCTGACGAATGTCGTTTCAATAAACGTTGCGATTTTCGAAGTGAAGTATGCTTAAAGGGAAATCCGCAATTACAAGAAATAAGTCCTAATCACTTTGTAGCTTGTTCGCGCGTTCATGAGTTAATGTAACGTATCGAGTAGTTGTTATACGATTTTAAGCAAACGATCTACTAGCCCTTTGCCTATATATTTAGGCAAAGGGTAAAAAATCGTATAGCCAAGACATTGTATAATAAGGGATAAATCCCAAATGTAGTACAAATCTTTGGAGGTTATTATGTTATCAAATTTACATACACATTGCGGCTTTTGCGATGGTGTAGGGAATCCAGAAGAATATGTTGTGAAAGCTTTGGAAAAAGGTTTTTATGCTCTTGGCTTTTCTAGCCATGGTCCTGCCCATTTTTCAACCGGATGGACAATGAGTGAGAAAACTGCAGAAGAGTACCTTAAAACCATTGATGAATTGAAGAATCGCTATAAAAATACTATTCAGATCTATAAAGGCATGGAAATAGATTATTTTCCAGGTGATACACGTAATATTTTTCTCAGGTATGATTTGGACTATATTATTGGCTCGATACATTTCATCAATACTCCAGGTGAAAGTGAATTTTTTAGTATAGATGGCAGCATGGAAGCTTTTGAAAAGACATTGAATGTTTGTGCAGGTTCTGATATAAAGAAAGTGGTATATCGTTATTATGAAACAGTGCTTGAAATGCTGCAAAAGAATCGCTTTGATATTTTGGGCCATTTAGATATTGTTAAGAAAAACAATACTGGAAACAGATTTTTTAACGAAAATGAAAAATGGTATGTTGATCTGGTCAAAAAAATTGTTGAGAAAATATCTCAGCACAAGGTTATCGTAGAAGTTAATACGGGTGGTGTGGCCAGAGGCTATACGGACGAGATATACCCCTCAGAATGGATTATTAGAGAATGCCGAAAGTGGGATATTCCGATAACTTTAACCTCAGATGCCCATCGGCCGGAAAATATTGATTTTTACTTTGATGAAGCCAAAAGAATTATTAAATCAGCAGGTTATAATGAAATTTGGGAAATAGATGATGGTAAATGGGTATGTAGAAAGATTTGACCAAGCAATTAGAAAGTTTGGGTTGAGATAGGTCTTACTGCGGAAGGAAAGGTATTATGAGAAATTACGATCAGATAAAAAAATGGCAGACAAGAATATTTATCGCTTGTTTTATTGCTTACACAGCAGCTTATATTTGCAGAGTAAACCTTTCAATAGCCATACCAGGAATCCAAAGTGAATTTGGTTTTAGTAATGCAAGTATTGGATTGATCAGTACATCTTTTTTTTGGGTCTATGCTTTAGGTCAGCTAATTAATGGATTTGTTGGCGACATGGTGAGCAGTAGGACATTCATTTTTGTGGGACTTACAGCATCAGCACTTATTAATATTGCTTTTGGCCTCAGTTCCGTACTTTGGATGATGGTCCTACTTTGGAGTGTCAACGGTATATTTCAATCTATGTTATGGGCGCCAATGATCAAAACACTGTCTAATTGGTTCCCTAGCAAGCTTCATAACAAAATTGTCTTTGGGATGTCAATTACTACAATTGCCGGATACATAATCGCTTGGGGCATTTCTGGATTAATCATGAATACTTTGGGCTGGCGTTGGGTGTTTTGGCTTGCGGCGCTCATTGTAATTAGTTTTGCTTTCGTATGGTACACCTTAGTACGGAATAAACCCGTTGAGGTAGGCTTAACGGGAATTACTGAATTGGAAGAGCAGCTAAATAATGGAGAGATTACTGAAAGACAATCTTCTAAAAAGGAATCTTTGATAAAAACAATTTTTGACAAAAACATTTTTTTAATAGTTCTAACAGGGGCTGCCCAAGGGGTTATTAAAGAGAGTATTTCACTGTGGAGTCCAAAAATTCTGATGGACACTTTTAACTTATCACTTAAATCTACAGTAGCTATCGTACTCATTATTCCAGCGATGAACCTGATCGGAATTACATTAGCTGGGTGGCTAAACCGGACCTTAAGATCATCAGAACAGACAACCATTATGATTCTGATGATTGGTAGTGCGGTAGCTTCTTTAGGAATGGTTTGCTTTATGCAGAAAAGCCCAGCTTTAACCATTTTGATGCTTGCTTGTAATTCAGCTTTTATCTATGGTGCTAACCCTTTGATGACAACAGCCATTCCTTTAAAATATTCAGCTAGCAATAAAGTAGCTACAATTGCTGGTATCGTTGACTCTTCCATATATTTGGGAGCCGGTCTGGCTGGCGTTCTTACGGGACTAACAGTTGATATGTTCGGATGGAGCATGGTATTCGTTATGTGGTGCATAGTTTCGTTGTTAGGATCGTTAACTATTCGTACAACCATTTTACCCGACAAGAAGATCGACTCAAGTTGTTAGATTATCATTAAATTATAGGAGGCAGATAGACAAGCAATAAATTAATAAGTGATTGGGTTATTGTCCCTTATTGATTTTAATTAACTAGATATCAGTTTTACCACAATAAAATAAATAATTCAGGCTAATACAAAAGGAGGAAAAAAGCATGATGGATGCTATTGTTAAGGAAAAGCCTGGTAGAGGTCTTGTGCTAAAGAAGGTGCCTATTCCGAAGCCTAAGAGTGGTGAGGTTCTAATTAAGATTCATAAGACTGCTATTTGTGGTACTGATCTTCATATCTATAATTGGGACCCCTGGAGTGAAAAAAATATTAACCCGCCACTTATTATTGGACACGAATATGTAGGTGAGATTGCAGAACTAGGCCCAGAAGTTACCGGTTGGCAAGTTGGTCAACGGGTATCAGGGGAAGGCCACATCGTTTGCGGAACTTGCCGTAACTGTCGCTCAGGCAATGGTCAATGGTGCCGTAATACTAAGGGAGTTGGGGTAAACCGAGATGGTGCTTTTGCTGAGTATCTCTGTCTACCTGCTAAAAACCTTGTTGCCATTCCAGAAAGGATTCCTGAGGATGTGGTGGCTTTCTTTGACGCTTATGGCAATGCTACTCATACAGCCCTGGAATATGATGTAGTTGGGGAAGATGTACTTATTACTGGAGCCGGTCCTATTGGTGTGATGGCTGCTGCTATTTGTCGCCATAACGGTGCACGCCGTGTGGTTGTCACTGATGTAAATGAATATCGTCTTGACCTGGCTGCTAAAATGGGTGCAACAGCAGTTGTTAATGTTAAGAACCAATCACTTGAAGAGGTTATGAAAGAACAGGGACTTGTTGAAGGATTTGATGTAGGGCTTGAAATGTCTGGAAATGCTTCAGCTTTAAATCAAATGATTTCTACCATGCGTAATGGCGGTAAGATCGCACTGCTTGGAATTCTTGGAAAAGAAGCAGTTGTTGATTGGAATAATATTATTTTTAAGGGATTAACCCTTAAAGGTATATATGGCCGTAAGATGTTTGAAACATGGTATAAGATGATTGCCATGATCGATGCAGGACTTGATCTTACACCTATTATTACCCATCGCTTTAACTATCGAGACTTTGAAAAAGGTTTTGAAGTTATGAATACAGGCAGGAGCGGAAAGGTAATTCTTGATTGGACAAAATAAGGGGGATTATAAAATGAAGGAAGCTTTAAAGATTTTTCAAAAAGAGCTTGATGCTATAAAAGAAGCAGGTACTTTTAAAGACGAACGTGTTATAACAACACCACAAAGTGGGAGTATTGACACTACAACCAAAAAAGGCGTTATCAATATGTGCGCCAACAACTATTTAGGACTTTCCAACAATCCTGAACTTATTGCTGCTGCAAAAGCAAGTTATGATCGTTGGGGGTTTGGCCTATCGTCCGTAAGATTTATTTGCGGTACTCAAGAAATTCATAAGAAACTGGAAAAGGCTGTTTCTGACTTTCTTGGAACTGATGACACCATCCTCTATTCCTCCTGCTTTGATGCTAATGGAGGACTGTTTGGAACCTTGCTTGGTGAAGAAGATGCTGTTATCTCTGACCAACTGAACCACGCTTCAATCATTGACGGAATACGGCTGTGCAAAGCTAAACGTTATCGTTATAATAATAACGATATGGAAGACCTGGAGAGAAATCTGCAAGCTGCTAAAGATGCCCGCATCCGCCTGATTGTGACAGATGGTGTATTTTCCATGGATGGAATTATCGCAAACCTAAAGGGTATTTGCGATTTAGCTGATAAATACGATGCTTTGGTCATGGTTGATGATAGCCATGCCGTTGGTTTTCTCGGTAAGACTGGCCGTGGAACAGCAGAATATTGCGGTGTAGAAGGACGTGTTGACATTATTACAGGTACTTTTGGTAAAGCTTTGGGAGGAGCTTCTGGTGGTTTCACAGCTGCACGTCAGGAAATAGTAGACTTACTTCGTCAACATTCTCGTCCATATCTTTTCTCTAATACCGTGGCACCTGCTATTTGTGAGGCAACACTTAAGGCTTTGGAATTAATTTCTAAGTCTACTGAACTGAGAGACCGTCTTGAAAGCAATACAAAGTATTTCCGTGAACGCCTCAGTGAAATCGGCTTTGATGTTACGCCGGGCGAACATCCTATCGTTCCAATAATGCTTTATGATGATAAATTGGCTGCGATCTTTGCCGATAGGATGCTTGAAAAAGGCGTTTACGTGGTAGGTTTCTCTTATCCTGTTGTACCAAAAGGAAAGGCACGTATTCGTACTCAAGTTTCTGCAGCTCATACAAAAGAACAATTGGATTATGTTCTCAAATGCTTCCGTGAAGTCAAAGAAGAATTAGGAATATAACAGCTATAATTTATTCATAGCCCTCCTAGATTTTAATTAATATAAAATGGCACCAATCATTTTATAATGGTTGGTGTCGTTTTGCTTTTTAAGCGGTTCAAATCAGTCTTGAAAGATTTCTATTGAGCTTGTCTTTGCATTCCAGATCACTGTATATCCCAAAAATTCATCTGCAAATCGAAGGGGTATATAAGTAGTACCACCAACTAGCTGAGCTTCGACCGTGAATACATTGATTTTGAAATTAGCTAGAGCCTCCTTACCAACGGCCAATTGAACAACATCATTATCTCTAATGGACTTTGTGCGAGTGGTATTGTTTCAGCAAACTTACAGCCTAATGCTTCAAAAAAGGCTTCTAACATTCTCTCAACCTGTTCGGCGTCTAATACCTTAACATTTTCTTTACTATCTTCGTCATCAATTTCTGGTGGTTTTGGTACTTCAACAGCATCGGCAGGGTTAGCCTGGATTAACTGCTGTTTAAGGGCACTGTCCAGGGCTTTATGTAATACTCGATGATGGTATCTAACACTATCGGCAGATAATGTGCCACGGCCATCTATTCGTCCCTCTTCAATTATCTCTCGGTAAAACTTCTGCAAATGAATGGGGCGTAATTTTTTGTAACGGTATCATTCCTAGCTTTGGAATTACCCGCAGATTAATTATCTGCCCATAACGGCGTTTGGTTGTTGGGGCGAGACGGGTTGTTCCATAGTCTTTTAGCCATTCCTGGAGGTATTCACCAAGAGTTAGCTTAGCTGGCTCTCTATAAGTTCCATTTTCAATTTCAGTTATCAGCCGGGCCATTTCTTTTTTAGCTTCACGTTGATTTCCTTCGAAAGCCTTATAGATGCGTTTTCGTTTTCCGGTAGCCGGATCCCATCTCGCCTCATGACGATAGTCCAGCTTTTATCACTGCGTTTTTCTAAGTGGCCGTGCATGTCTATCACCTCTGTTTAAATATTTATTATGTGCAAAAATCCTTTTAAAATGTCAGACGGTGATCTATAACTTTACTTACAACCAGGTATCATTCTTCTTGGGGAACAATAGATGAAAAACTTGTATTTTTTCCATCTGGACGATGCTCTAATGAAATGGTTTTCGCTACATCTTCATTACGGTGCCAATCCACAATTTGAAGCTGATGGAGGTCACAGTATTTGTTGCAAATTCTATTTGATTTTCAATTGTTCCGCGCTCAGCTTGATCTTCAGAAGAGACACGGGCATAAACAGCTACTTTTAAAAGTAATCATCCTCTTTGCAGGACATTCAGTTATTTTATATCCAGTCAGTTTCATTGAAACAGAAACAGCCTGGATATTCCAGGCTGTTAACAAAAAAGTGTAAAGTAAAATGTTCAAAAACATGTTTTTATGCAGTTTCTCTTTCTAGGTATTGAAAAACGTTCTCTTGAAAATCCTCAAGGCTTATAAATTGTTTATCGATAGCACTTGTTAGCCGTGAACGATCTTTTCTAGGTAGAGCTTCAAATTCTTGATGAACTGCAATGCTTCTAAAAGGGATTTTGGCTCTTTGAAATTCAAGGCAACATATTGTAGTTAGTCGAGCTTTGGCAACATCTTTTACTCCAAATACGTAGATCGGCCTTTTACCAACATTTAATGCATAATCAACTTCTAAGTCATCTCTTTCAGGTAATGGCTGTAATGAAAGGGTTGGATTATAGTCTTTAAGTTGGTTAATAATAAAGTCTTCTAACGCTTCGTAAAAAAGGCTCTGAACTACTTCTCTTTTGAACTGTCTCATACTGGATACTTTAGCTATGGTTTGTGCAAATTGAAGGATTGCTGTATATAGATGTTCCGGATTAACGTCAATGTAAATATTACCGTTTTCTTCATTCAAATTATTCTCAGAAACGATTCTTTGAAAGATACGCTCTTTATTCTGAGTATCGATGTCATAGGAATAGGAAAGATGCATTAGCGACATTCCATAGTCACATATCCGAATTTTACCACTTTCCGGTGAATCTTGAATAAATATATCGAGCATATCACCGTCTTCGTGATAAAAAGGAGCGATTAATTGCATGATTCCTGGCCGTTTTTCCTTGAAATTAATTCTATGATTAAACTGTTCTTTTAATAACTCAAGATAATTGCGGTTCATTAAGATGACCCCTCTTCAGTGAAAAGCGTCAGTTGTTTAAATTTTAGAAAGTATTTTTCTGCATCTATAATATTACAGTATTCTATAAAATAAGCCAGTGCATCTTCAAAAGTAGCATAACGGTCGGTTAATTCTGCGTACAGTTCCGATTTGCGCCCGTTATTAATATTATAATCTTTTGCTACATGGATATGATAGCCAAAGTGATGAGTATCTGTAAGTAATTCATTAGTATGCCCACCGTGAGGTCCATTACATCGTAATAGACACAAATGTCCACTACCATCATTTGGGATGTAATCAAGACCTATTGTAAAATTTTCTGCAAACATAGCATGCTTTCGCATAAATACAAAAAAGTTATGCGTTCCATCAGTTGAATGTAAATTCATTGAATTTCTGTAATGACCATAGACAAGTACCATTTCTTTTTTAGGTGGGTTAGTGATTACCTTTGGGCATTTTATTAAGTAATCAATTTCCTCTTGGGTGTATGTTCTCAAAGCAGTCGCTCCCCTACCTCTTAGAATTTATTTTATCAATAATATTAGGTTTTTAGTCCATGAGTCAGAATTGTTAAAATATTGGCTAATGTCTTTATTAATAAATGTTTCGCTAAATATGTTTGATTTCCTTTAAGCGTTTTAATCGTATCATGGTTTTTACTCTATAAAACCTTGACAGATTACTTCCAGTGGAATTATTGTTCTAGGCTTTACTTTGAATTTTTCAGGATTGCACTCAATCATGGATTGAAGCTTTTTTAAATCTTTAGTATTCTTTACTAAAACACCTGAATTTCTAGGTAACTTAAAGTCTCCCTTGCAGCGCCATTCTCTTTCGTAAAGCCAACTAATCCATTTGTTATTATTAAAAACTTCTAGTCTAACAACACGCCATAATTCATTCTCAGGAATTTTTAATGATTTAAGTTCTTTATTTGATAAGTATAAAACTGGACGCAACCCATGATTATAACCGTACTTTTTAGTTACAAAAACACCATAGGGTTCATATCTTGGCTTCTCGGGGTTATGGTTTTCAGGAGTTAGAACATATTTTAAAGATATAAAAGGAACATCCATGAAACAAGAGGCTCTATTTGGACCTCTGATATATCCTTTTTTTGAACTTCCCCAAATTATTCCTGTTTGTAAAATATTAACCAGGTTTCTAAAAGCTGAATATCCATTAGTGTTTCTTGAGTTTTTCGTTAAATGAATTAAATATGGAGTTAAGTCGGGGCGATCAGAAAATGGCAAATCTTTGTAATCTACTGCCATTCGTAAATCCCCAGTATCAAAAAGCTAATTTATCGCTAGTTAAATTAGAAATATAATACTTATAAAGTCTGTATTTTTTATTCCCGTTCTTTAAGTTTCTTAGCTATTGCTCCTTGCACTTCAATTTTCTGAAAGTCCCGTATAATTGCTAATGGTTCAAAACAGATATAGTAATCACCAACTTGATAATAAGGGCCATATTTTTCTTTATAGTATTTTAAAGCATCAGCCAAGAACTGTTCTGTTACTTCCAAATTATATAAAGGCCTTTAAGATTCACATACAATGGTGGGTAGACATCTTCATCAATATGTTTTTTTGCTTCTTTTAGTAAAGCAATGAACATAAAAAACGTATAAGGCCGATTGCTCTAAGCGATCAATATTTTAAACTGGTATTTTAGTTTGATTACTAGATGCAGATTTTAAAGCCAATTTTCTAGCTTTTTCAAGTCTTTCCAAAAGCTTTTGGGGAGTAACACCAGGAGTGTGTTTTTGTTTTGCAAATCTTTCTAGTATTTCAATTTCTCTTAAGTAATCTTTTTGCTTCCGGTAAATGATTGCTAATTGTTCATAATACCAAGGAGCGACACCAAATCCCTCTGATGCAGATTCCAATTCAATAGCGTCCAAAAGTTTTAATAATAGCTTTTCGGCTGCACTTTCCTCACCTTCGCGTCTCAAAATTTTAATGGTTTCCGTATATTCCGTATAATGTTTTCCATTGTAATATCCCGGTTTATCTTTTTTCGAAGGTTCTTCAACTTTGATACGTCCTTTTACTAGCTCTGAAAAATAACATTTTCCATTATCAGATGAGCAAGCTAACAATTTAATAGCAGATTCAACATCATCAAATGCTCTGTGTTCGGATTTCGGACGAATACCATGTATAGATAAAAGATTTTGCAGACCTTTTGAATTAAATCCCTTACCGTACCAATCTATACCGTTCATAGAACATAGCCATTCCTTACTGTCAACGGAAGGAAGCAAAACTCTAACAAATTTACGATCAAAATTTGCATTATGAGAAATAAGGAATTCGGCCTTGTCGAGCAATTTCTTAATACGTTCATAATCTAAATCTTTTCCTTTGACATCGTCCATGTAAATACCGTTCACTTTCGATGCCTCCAGTGGTATTGGTATTGTGGGTTCACGTAAGCCGCAATAAGAATCAACAATACCGAGTATCTTACATGAATTTTTTTCAAAACAAAATAAAGAGATCGCAAATTCAATGATCTGGTCTCTTTTTTCATCTAAACCTGTAGTTTCAACATCAATAAACCCGGCTATACTGTATTCAGGTCCCTCTGGAACTTCTTGTAATTTTGGAATCTCAATATCTTGAGATTCTATCTTAGAAGATGGAGTTTGTGCTTCTTTAGGAGTAGGTTTGTATATCTGATTTTTTACAAGTTTTCGTTTCCCAAGCCAGCCAGCAATTATCCAAAGTAATAAAGCTACTATAACATTTGTTTGTAGGGCTACGAGGATAAAGAATAACCATATAGCTTCTTTGATATATGATTTCATTTGGAAATACAGAATAGGTCCATAGAATAATTTATTCAAACTATAACCCCCTCTCACAAAAAAATATTATAGTACTTTAAAAGGCCGTCATTTACATAAAAATTTTCTCAAATAATGTCGGAAAATGTAGAACTTATGTTCGTTATCAACGTGTAAATAAAAAGGCATTGCTGCCCTTATATTTGCTTTTTGCTACTTTTCATCTTCTTTGCCATATCTGCAAACAACTCGATCATGTTTGCTATTTGCTCGCGATCCAACCCATACTTTGTGGCCGTTTCAACTGCTTCATTCCACTGCTTGTCCATTATTTCCTTAGAAATCAGCATGTTTTTATAGTCTTGTAGTATAGGTGGCTCCTTTTGGACACTTACTAATTGGCCAATAATCCTATGATTAGAATCCACCTTAATATCCTCATAGTTGGGGTTAGCAGCTCGAAGGACAGGATATCCATTCTCTTGCACATAGAACTTAAGCGTTGCGGTCCATTCATTTTCCTCGATACCAGCAGCGACTATCATTCCATGAGAAGGTATGTCTATTTGGCGCAATATGGCGATGTCACCTTCATGAATCCCAACCCAGGACATGGAGTCTCCAATAACCCGGAGTGCAAAATCAGCTTTAAGATCCGACGGCACTTCGACTTCTCCAAGCCAATTTTCTTTAGCAAGGAGGGGGAGACCAGCGCGAATGGTACCAAGCAGGGGAAGGCGGTTTAAGCGACCTGCTGATTGCACAGATTTCATGGGTTGTTTAACTTCAGTTCTACCTAGTAAATAATCGGTAGTTGACAAAAAAAAAATCCACAAACCTTAGTATTAATTCATAATCAGGTTTTCTTTGTCCATTTTCATAACCAGAAATAGCTACTTTAGTTAGTCCAAAAATTTTCCCAAGTTCTTCTTGGGAAAGACCTTTGCTATTTCTTAATTCTCGAAGTCTTTCAGGTAATGACATATTTTGTCACCTAATTTTAAGTATAGTAAACAAATTGCATACTGTAAATCTATTAAAGAAAAGTTAGCATAATGCAAACAAAGCCGGACTTGCTTAAAGCATAAATCCGCATAGGCACTGAGGGATAGGGGAGGCGAGTAAAGTGTTAATTCACGAAGCTGTCAAGAAAGCATTAGAAACAAAAGGGTGCATCATACGGGAAAGTATAGCGGTATATAAAATTTTAGCTATTATGCCAACTAACACCGGTTTTAACTGCATTGTGATAGGCAGAAGGGGGAAGGAAGTCCCCAACTGGAACCCGTCAGCTGAGGTCTTGATGGCTACGGACTGGAAGGTTGTAAGTAAAGATGAGTTTGAACGAATACAACTATTAAGGAATTAAATCTTTAATCATTTTGGCTAAAGAATAACCCTTTTTAAGCAAAGTATTTTCTTCAACCTGTCTTATAGCAGAAGTAAGTAGAGTTATGGTGTATGGTATATCGTCAGCATAAAATACTGAAACGTAACCATCGCTTTCCAATAGGTGAATTGCATCAATCAATTGATCTTTCTTGCTATTAGGGAAATGAGTTTCGAAATAATCAAGATCAAATATTTCTTTCTCAGGGTTTTGTTTGTGTTCCTTAACCATGAAAAAAAGTAGCTTATCTGCTAAATTTGTTGTTTTCAAGGTTTCAACTCCATTCGTAGTAGTATCTGAACAACTTTACCATAATCATGGAGGGGATTTTAGGCAACAAACAAAAAGTCGAGCAAACCGCCAGTAGTGAAGCAACCGGCACCGATGGAGAGGAGGTGGGGAGGTGGACAAATCAAAACTAGCACTTCCGAAACTAAAAATGCAAGTAGAAATAACCGGACTAGATGAACTTCACGCAATTGTAGATGAAATGATCGAATTGGCAAGCCGGTTAAGCAAGGTCGAAATCAAAATTAAAACCAGCTTGCCAAAGAACTAGAATCCTAACTTTTTTGCAAAATATACTTCGGCTGCTTTGTTTAGCATATCTTCCCAAGTTTGAAAGTGCGTTGTCTTTGCTACATGGGCATTCATAACTTCATCCGGTATGGCTTCAAAGTCTTCTTGAGAATTTACTTCGAAGCCTCCTGAGGACAAAAAGTCCTCAAAGGAATCAAACTGGGTATATTTTCGCATGAATGATGCTGTAAATAAATCTGTCAAAGGCACAGAATGTGTTCCGCTTAGTTTTTTGGCATTTTTTTGCAACTGTTTTAGCTCCTTTTGAAGTTTGTCAAAACCTTTGATTTTCATATGATATACCTCCCTTCTATAAAATGGTAATTTTGTCAATTGCCAATTTCGACAGATAGGAGGTAAATCCTGTCAGATTGTGAGAAAGGTAACTAGAACTTATGAATAGAGGAGGTAAGAGAACATGGATAAACAGAACAAAGACTTACAGTCTTTAGCTCGTGAGATAGCAGAGCAAGTTAAATTGTTGCTGAAAAAGGACGAATATCCGCCCATTCTAACCGTCGCGCAAGCCGCTAAGATTAATAAGACTATGACAGCCAGAGAGGTAATAGTTGTAACTACTCATTTTGGAAATAAAAGGGTAGAAAGTCACTTAAACGGAGTTGTTTCTAATTGCTTTCACTTGGTTAGACCTTGGTAGTACCTTTTTACAGTTGGATCCAGGAGATAATCTATTCCGGTACAATGCTGATGATGGGTTGGAAAGCCTAGAAGTAAACGTTTATTATACACCTCAATATTTGGGGGTATAGCCGTGGAGCTATATATTTTTGACAGTGCATTAAGTTTTGTGGGTCTCTTGGGATAAACTTTTTCAGTCTCCGGTGAATGAAGCGGTAGCACAAGGTAGGAAAATTTGAACTTCACTGTCCTTTAACCCTTGAATCTTTAGACCTACTGCGACAGTCCCCACAGCTACCGGAACGTGTTCCTTGTGGCTGGAGCCGGGGAGGGGGCAGACAGAAAGTTGGCACAGTGGGTACTGGCACAGGATTGAACAGGTTTGAGTTCTTTGTGGATGCCCGTGACCTTTAGGAGGAAGACGAGGAAGGCAATACCATCCAAGAGACAGACTATGATGAGATGCTTAGAAGCAGGGGCCAATCCAAGCTAGCCGAGTGTGCCGACCTGAAGACTTTCGAGTGCAAAATTAGCCCTTTCAGTAATCTCATAGTTGTATCTCAGTTCTTGGGAAGACAGTATTTATGGCCTCTGAAAAGCCTGAAAGCCCGTCCTTACAAGCAACAAGGATGTCGTCAACGCCACGATTTTTAAGGTCATTACATACTCTTAACCAAAACTTAGCACTTTCATGCTCGCCAATCCAAATACCTAGAATATCTTTGTGTCCTGCTGTGTTAATGCCTAGAACACTGTAAGCTGCTTTATTGATAATCCGATTATCTTGACGAACTTTGAAGTGGATCGCATCGAGAAACACAATGGGATATACTCGTTCTAAGGGTCTCGATTGCCATTCGGTGATTAAAGGTAAAATCTTATCCGTAATCTTACTCACAGTGGCAGGAGATACATCAACACCATAAATATCTTGCATATGATTTTCTATGTCACGTGTGGACAGACCTTTAGCATACATAGCGATGATCTGATCTTCTAAGTGATTGGCAGTAGTCTCATACTTTTTAATTATCTGTGGTTCAAACTCAGCATTGCGATCTCTAGGAACCGCTATTTCAGTCTTACCATATCGAGTCTTAGTCTTTTTCTTGCTATATCCATTACGACTGTTACCAGTATTATTGTCGGCGGGATCATGCTTGGGATAGCCAAGATGTTCATCCATCTCCGCTTCAAAGATTTCCTGAAGAGTATCTTTGAAAAGGTTTTTGAGTTTTTCTTGAATGTCCTCGACTGTCCGACATCCTTTGGCTAATTCTTTGGCTAATAAAGAAGAGTTTTGCATAATGATCATCCTTTCCTTTATGGTAAGTCTAACCATTTACACAAAACTCTTTACAT